>Ga0272441_10003869_pt1 | contig 27892 bp, 27 predicted proteins | sample SSMProp6N_FD_193582 | JGI IMG/M metagenome (GOLD analysis project Ga0272441, IMG submission 193582) | Marine sediment archaeal communities from Little Sippewissett salt marsh, Falmouth, MA, United States - SSM-Prop-6N | ecosystem: Environmental > Aquatic > Marine > Wetlands > Sediment ... | reverse complement strand
ATCTCATCATCCCCATCGACGTTCAGATACGCATCAAGCATGCTCTGGCTGTAGGCAACGATGGCACAGGTTCCCGCTTTGATCGCTTCGCATGCCAGGTACAGGTTCTGACAGATATGACCGCACGAAAGCAGGATATCTTTGAACGAGTCGGTCGGATAGCGCCATTCGCTGCGGTAAGGAATCGCCGTCCAAACGAGAGATACAGCTGCTGTGTCGACAAACGACTGCCCAAAGCAAACGGCACCGAGAGTCGGTTCTTGTGGGCCTCGATCGTTCTCAAGCCACAGTTCGATCAGCTGATGCTCGATCGGTGCATAGCGGTACAGGCCAGGGGAAACTCCTTCGACGTTGCGAATTCGCAGGTACGTCTCGAACGGATGACGGCATCCGCCGGATGGCACGGTGCGAAACGCGTGGATCTTCTTGGGATGGACACTTCGGATCCCCTGTGTGGACCACAGCAAGAAGGAAAGCTCCACGAGGGAGAGTGGCTTGCCGGTGAACGAGCGGTGGCTCTCCCGGTCCCGGATCGCGGCGATCAGAGACACGTCTTCCAGTGTCGAAGGAAACTGCTCCGGCGGGACCAAGTCGATCAGCCTAGCGCCGTGGGGGATCTCTTTCTCGATCGGAGGGGCGGGGACGCCTTTCCGCTGATCGGATTCAACATCAGGGAAGGAAGAGAAGTCTGGATTTCGCAGATGCTTAAGCGTATCACTCATTCTGGTTTTCTCCTTTGGTTCTCGATCATCATCTTCTAGGTCGTCGGCAATCCCATGCTCGGTTCAATCAGATCTTGGCTAGGCAGTCTCAACGCTCGCTATCCTGGCGGCTTACTCAATGGGCATGTCCTGTAGTATTCACGTTCAAGCAGGGTCATCATCACGGAGTCGTGGGAGCACCCTTCGGTGGTCTGCGATTCCAGAGCCTTTCAAGAAAGACGAACCGACTCGGTTGATGGGCGGCTCCTCACCTGAACAGATCCCTCCTATCGATGACCTCACGGACTGTCCTGATCATACCAGCAAGCGAACGCTGCGATAGAGCGTGGACGGGTCCTGCTGTGTTCACAGCTTCTTCCGATCCGTGTGATACGATACCGGCACAATGAACCTGAGGAATGTGCTTCGTACCGTAGCTTGGATGGCTCTGTCCGCAGCCGCGCTTCTGTTGTCTGCGTGCTTCACGGTTGCGGTTCCCGGCGATCCTGTGGCGGTCTTTTCCATAGAGCCGCAGCAAGGAGTCGCTCCGCTTGTCGCCACGTTCGATGCTTCGGCAACCACGGCTCCGGGAGCGAGCATCGTTGCCTACTCATGGGATTTCGGCGACGGCGCAAGCGGTACCGGTGTGATGGTGGCGCACACGTTTCATAGCGATGCGGAACGCGTGTTCACGGTGACGCTGACAATCCACGACAGCCTAGGCCGCCAGGCCAACGCCTCAGCGACGGTTCTTGTGCGGCCGGCTGACGCACCCTCGATTGACGTGCAAGTGGAGTTCATCTGGCCGTTCCACTACGACGCACAGGGGGAGGACGCCGCCAACCTCAACGATGAATACTTTGTTCTTCAGAACACCGGGGACGATCCGGTGGATCTCGGGGGTTGGACCGTGGAGAACGAACGGGGTTTTCGCTACCGGATTCCCAATGGATTCACGTTGGTGGCAGGCGCGGTGGTCTACATCCACAGCGGAGCGGGGTTCGATACGGCGCAGATCCTCTACTGGAACGCACCGGCCCCCGTGTGGAACAACAACTCGGATATCGCCGTCCTTCGCGACGCGACAGGGACGATCATCACCTACTACGCCTACTTCTCCTGCTGATCACGCAAGCAAGGGCTGGTTCACGCCTTGTGTGCTCCGTCAGACTCGCACAGGCGTAGATGCTGTTACGGGTAGAATTGCGGGTAGAATAGAGCACGAATCTCTCAAGGAGGTTGCAGCTTGGACAAGGAAATCATCTTCCTCGTTGAAGAGTCCCCTGAAGGTGGCTTTGAGGCCAAGGCTCTGGGTCACTCCGTGTTCACCGAAGCGCAGACTCTTGATCAGCTCAAGCCGATGATTCAAGACGCTGTTCGCTGCCACTTCGACGAGAAAGACCGGCCGTCTGTCATCCGGCTTCATCACGTTCATGATGAAGTCATTGCCGCATGAAGATCCCCCGGGATCTTGGCGGTGAGGATCTTGCCAAACGACTTGGTCGGTATGGGTATGAAGTCCGTCGTCAGACAGGCAGCCATCTACGACTTATTTCATCGGCCAAAGGCGTTGAACATCACCTGACCATCCCCAGACACCAGCCCCTTCGGATCGGTACGCTGAGTGCAATCCTTGGCGATGTGGCCCACTACCTCGAGAGGGACAAGCAAGATCTGATGGAAGATCTCTTGCGATAGAGGTGCATGTGCTTAGCGGAACGCCCTCACTGCTCTCACAGCTGGAGCGCCGCCGCGAAGGTATTCTTGCTTGCTACTTGCAGCTATGCGACGTGTGAACATCCGTTTGCACAGGGAGTCGATCCTAGCGTTTCTTCGCCAACCTTCTGACGACATTGCGGCCCATGCTCGCACATCCGGGGATCCCACCGCCTCCCGCGGATTGTCCGATGTAGAAGAAGTTGTCCAGGCTTGGGAGCTTCTTGGGTGCGGAGAACATCATCGACATCGTCTCGACCTTCCCGGACTCGGACGTGTAGGTGAGTCCATTGCCCGTGAACCGCTCGGTGGTCAACGGCGTAGCGACATCGCTGACTTCAAGTTGGCTTCTCAGCCCGGGGAAACGTGGTTCAAGCGTTTCCACAAGCTCCTCAACCAACCGCTCCTTGGTCTCGCGGTAGCGGGACGCGTCTGTCGCCAGATCCACCCAATACGCGTAACTCGTGTTGAGTAGCACCTTGATCACGCCTTTCCCTGCCGGAGCCAGCGTGGAGTCGAATCCGTAGAGTTCGATCGGGATCCGTTCCATGGTTTGATCGGCAAGCCGGACCGGCTCATCCAGCAGCCACACCAGCGCATGCGGCTCTTCCGAGAGATCGCGGTCGACGCCGAGGCTGACGTGGATCCCCATCGTCATCGTGTCAACGGGAACGGCGTATTTCGCCATCGTCTTCGGGTCGACGAACTCCCTTCTCAGAAGCCGGAACAGTGTGGTGTGCGCGAACGCGTTGGAGACGACAGCATCTGCAGAGATCTCCTCGCCATCGGCAAGCCGAATCCCGACGACCCGGCGTCCTTTCGTCAAGATCTCCTCGACCGCCGTCCCGTAGTGAATCGTACCGCCGAGATCCGTGAATCGCTCGGCGATGGACCGGGAGAACGCAAGCGAGCCGCCTTCCGGAAACCCGTAGTTCCGGGCGGAGCATTGGCTGAGCAAGTTGAGGTGAAGAAGGACGGGGATGTCGGGCCAGTCGTACTGGATGGTGGGAAACGCCCGGCGAAGGAACGGATCGCGAAATCCTTCGGCGAACTGCTTCATGGTGACGCGGCCCCAGCGTGCGATGCGCGGAAGGGCGGGGAGTACGGAGAAAAGACCGGTCAATCCGGTTGCGCTGAGCGCGAGCAGGTCATGCCGCTGCATGGCGCGCAACGCGCGATGGTAGGGAGCGATTCTCCGCTGATCTTCGGGGAACAGCGACATCATGTGATCCTCGAGGCGATCGAGATCGGTATACACCGTAAGCACCTTGCCATCGGGAGATTCCGCTTGTGTCAGATCCTCCGGGAACAGGACCTTCCTCGGCATCGCCCCCAGGTCTTCCCACATGCGGTATAGCGGGCTTTCCGGGTGACATCCGGCAAGATGATGGATGCTGCCGTCAAATGTATACCCTTGCCGCGTCCACGCGGTGCACATCCCTCCGGGCAGCGAGTGCATCTCAAAGATGTGGGCATCCATCCCCAGTTGTTGAGCCGTCACGCCTGCGGCCAATCCGCCGATCCCGGCGCCAATGATGACAATGCTCTTCTTGACCATGGAGTCCTCCCCGAGTAGCCGATCATCGCGTGCGTCGAGGACGAAAGACAAGCCCGTGGCAACGCAATCGAAATGGATGGTCCCGCTGCACCCGATCAGCCGGCCATTCGCGTAAGCTAGGGTGCGAACGTTCCGCGTTCGGCGATGTGGGAGCGAAGGTCGTTCAAGACGCTCTGCGGAAGAATCAACCGCGTGCCGGGAACAGCAGGGAAGGCAAGTTGCCACCCGGACACGTTCCGTCCTGTGGCTTCCTCGATCCGCATCTCGCTCCACGGGACAAGAAGAGGGCGGTGAAACGGGCGGAAGATGCGATAGGGAGAAAGAAACATCCCGCGGTGATCGATGGCGAGTCGGAGAACGCCGTTGTAGCGAACCGCGCCGATGAACACACTTCCGAGCCGGCGCGCGTCGGCCGGAGCAAGCGAGGGTGCATCGAACCGCTTGGCGAGCCTTCTCCATCCGCTGGCAACGGAGAGAACCCAGAGAACCAGAAACCAGATCCCCACGGAATAGGCGATTGCACCCAGCGAGATCCAAGCCCCAAGCGGAACCATGAGTCCTCCTGCCAACACCGGCGGTCGTGGCAATGAAACGAACGATTGCATCCGAATGGTACCGTGCCGGAGCGCGTCTTGCTCCAACAAGAAGCCGGGCCCGTGATGGGCCCGGCGCCTACGGTTTCAGGGTTTCACCCTGTCCCTGTCTATCCCACTTTGTCAGGCTGTTCCGGTACGTCGTAGAGGATGTCATCGAGCGGATGACGGTACAGCCCCTGGGCGAGCCGGTTCTGGTCGAAGTAGTGTCCCATCAGACCGATCGAGCGTCCGAGGACGAACAGCGCGTTGAACATTCCCATCTTGATCATCTGGTCGATCTCGGCATCGCCGAAGCCGACTTCCTTCAGGAGGTCGACAAGGAGAACGCCGATGCATCCGTCGACGTTGAGGATGAGGTTGTTCTTCTTCTGTGTCGTCACCGCTTCCACCGACAGCGCGTAATCGAGAAGCGGAGTGGCCTTGAAGTTCTTCTTGGCGAAGCCCTTCATCAGCTCGACCCGCTTGTCCGGATTCTCCACCGTGTGTAGGCGGTGACCGATTCCCTGAACGCGCAAGTTCTTTGCCTTCATGTGGGCGATGAACTCACGCGGTGGCAGCTCATTTCGCAGTCCGAACAGGAAGTGCTCTGCCGCGCCGTTGACGGCTCCGCCGAAGCGGGGGCCGATGGTGAGGATTCCGCTGACCAGCGAGCTGATCAGATCCTTGCCTGCCCGGGCCGTGACGATCGTGTTGTGCGCGCCGGATACGGCCGCGCCGTGGTCGGCGATGATCTGGATGACCATCTCCATGAACCTGCGGGCGTAGGCGGGGATGTCCTTCTTGAACCACAGCAGTCCAAGGACACCGCCGATGCCGTAGTCCTGCTCGATCACGTCATCGATCGGGACCCCGCAATAGTTGTGGACCTCCCCGGATTCATCGCAGATCGTCGAGATGAAGTTGGTGGGCTTGCGGACAAGGCCTTCGGCCTTGGCCTGCTTGTAGTCCATCGGTACATGGGGCGGCTCGAACTCTTCAACCGGGACGATCGTTCCCGCGGCCACGAGCTTGTCGTAGGTCGCCTTGATCTTCTCGGCGTAGTCGTCGAACGAATCGGGGACGGTGACGCCTGCATCGCGCAACGCTTGATTCTTTGCATCTGCGGTCTCGTCCTCGCCTCCGGCCTTGGCGCCGGCGTGGCCGAACTGTACCTGGCCGGGGAGAACCTTGGCGCATGTTCCGGTCGTCCACATCACCAGGGGCTTGGTGATCCGATGGTCTTTGACAGCGGCTGCGATCTCATGTTCGGCGGTGCCGCCGACTTCGCCGAGGCACACGAGCATCTTGATCGCCGGGTTCTGTTCGTATCGGAGAAGATGATCAAGAAGGCTTGCGCCGGGGTGAGCATCGCCGCCGATCGCGATCCCCTCGTAGACACCGTCGGTGGTTCGCGAGACGATGTTGTACGCCTCGTTGGACATTCCTCCGGAGACGGAGACGAAACCGACCGAGCCGGGGCGGTACAGCTTAGACATCTTGATGTTGTCCATCGTTCCGGCGGTATTCCCGATTTTGAAAGCGCCCGCCTTGATCCCGCCGACGGTGGCCGGGCCGATGATCCACTTGTTCTTCGCCTTGGCGGTGGCGGAGAGAATCCGGGCATGACGCTCCGGAACTCCCTCGGCGATGACGGCGATCGTGCGGATCGTATCCGTTTCCAGCGCCTCCATCGTCGTCTCGAACGCCGAGCGCTGGGATGCGAAATTGACCATGACATCCGCGTCGGGGAACTTGCTGACCCCGTCGGCGATGGAGCGAAGCCGCGGGATTGTGATTTCGCGGGTTCCCCAGAAGAACTTCTGGAATCCGCCACGCTCCGGCGTGATCATCGCAACAACGCTCGGGCTTTCCTTGCGGCACAGATAATCGAAGTCGAGCATTCGTTGTACAGCGTTGATCTGCGCGCCGTAGACGAACGCTTTGGTGTCGCGAGAGAAGAGTTCGTAGCTATTCATTCGTTCCTCCCGAAAGCGCCATCGAAACGATGCGCGTCATGTGAGTTTCGGGTCCGTAGACTTCGACCGGAACGCCAATCTCCTCGCCAACGCGGCGCATGTTCTCCAGCCCCTCTTTGAAGTTGGGACCACCGCGGCGGACGTAGATCCTGACTTTGTTCTGCTGCAGCTTGTCCTTGTGATCTTTGAGCGCCTGGATGATCCCGGTGAACGTCTTGGCAACGTCCGTGAAGTTGGCGATTCCGCCCCCGATCAGCAGGAATTTCGGCCTACCTTCCGGGTCCGGCTGGTGGGTCATCAACTCGAGAAGGGTCTTGGCGTATTCGTAGGTCATCTCGGCTGAAGGGTTCCCGGAGTATTCGCCGTAGCAGGCGAGTTCCTTTGCGAACCCGAGGTCGACGACCGTGTCCGCATAGATCACGCTGGCGCCGCCACCGGCGACCATCGGCCAGACCCGTCCGTCCCGATTGAGAACGGTCAGCTTCAGTGAAGCACCGGTTTTCTCATCGAGTGACGCGATGTACGCCTCTTCAGGGGTTGCCGTCGATCCGAACGGCTTCGGGAACTCCAGCTTTCCCCAGACCTCGGCGCATTGGAATGCCGCCGTGTCGTCCATCTTGGCGACCGTATCCAACGGGACGAGTGCATCTTCCGCGAACGTGATCGGGTTAAACTCCAAGTAGGTGAAGTGATACTCGGTGAACACCCGGTACAGCGTCTCGATGAATTGGGCCACCTTCTCCTTCTCCGGTAGATCGGGAAGTGCGTTGGCGACGTGGAGAGCCGCCGGGTCGCCGAGGATCGGAACATCGAGGGTCGTGACACTCTCCCAAACCTCCTCGATATCGACGCCTCCCTTGGTCGAGAAGTGGATGGTGTCTTTGTCGTGGCCGGTCGTGAACGCGAGGTAGTACTCCTCCTCGTGGGGAACGAACGGCTCAATCAGGAAGTGCGTCAGTGTGCCGGTGGTTTCCCCGGTGGTCTGCTGGATCGTCACCGTTTTGCTCATCCGCTCCCGGATCCACGCTACGACTTCGTCGAGACGCTTGTTCACGAACAGCAGGTTGTTCTTGCCTCGCTTTCCGAAGAGCTGATCCGGCTTGCAGACCAACGGCGTACCAGCCAACCATGGGTATCCTTCGGCAAGCGCATTCAGATCGGTGTCCGGCGTCACGAGTACCAAGCGGTCCTCGAACTTGAGCGCTCCATCGGACAGCTTGTCGACGGCAGCAGCCAGCATCCGCTTTGCATCGTACTCGCGTATTCCCTTCTGTGCCATATCGGTTTTCCCCCCTACCCTAAAGGTTCCCGATGATCTCGTCGCCGAATTCGGAGCACGACAGAAGTGTGGCTCCCTCCATCTGACGCTCGAGGTCGTAGGTGACACGCTTGTTGTCGATCGCCTTCTTGATCCCGGCGACCACAAGATCCGCGGCCTCCGTCCAGCCCAGATACCGGAGCATTTCCACCGCCGATAAGATGATGCTGCCGGGGTTCACCTTGTTCTTGCCGGCGTGCTTGGGGGCTGTTCCATGGGTTGCCTCGAAGATGGCATGGCCGGTGTTGTAGTTGATGTTCGCCCCGGGTGCGACGCCCAATCCGCCAACCTGAGCCGCCGCCGCATCGGTGACGTAGTCGCCGTTCAGGTTCATTGTTGCGACCACCGAGTACTCCGTGGGACGAAGCAGCATCTGCTGGAAGAATTGATCGGCAATCCGATCGTTGATGACGATCTTCCCTTCGGGAACAATGCCTCCGTGTTGTTGGGCGACTTCATTCTCGGTGACAAGCTGGGGGTATTCTTTGGCAACCTCGTATCCCCAATCCCGGAACGCGCCCTCGGTGAACTTCATGATGTTGCCTTTGTGCACCAGCGTGACGGTGGGCCTGCCGCTCCTGATCGCATAGTCGATGGCAGCACGAACCAGACGCTTGGTTCCTTCTTCGCTGATCGGCTTGATCCCGATCCCGCACATCTTCGGGAATCGAATCGCGGTTGTGACGCCCATCTCCTCGCGCAACCAGTCGATGACCTTTTCGGCGTCCGGGGTTCCGGCGCGCCATTCGATCCCGGCATAGACGTCTTCCGTGTTCTCGCGGAAGAACATGACGTCGACATCTCCCGGACGTTTCACGGGTGCCGGCGTACCGATGTGTTGAACGGGTCGAACACACGCGTACAGGTCGAGCAGCTTGCGCAAGGTTACGTTCAGACTTCGGATTCCTCCGCCTACGGGGGTCGTCAAGGGACCCTTGATGGCGACGAAGTACTTGCGGATGGCTTCGACGGTCTCCTCGGGCAAGTACAACGCTTGGCGCTTGTCCGGCGGGATGGCGATGATTTGTTCTTCGGAAAGCTCCGGATGATTTGTGGCTACCGCTTCATCACCGGCGAGGACTTTCATCCATTCGATCTTTCTTCCGTCCCCGTATGCCTTTCGAACGGCTGCGTCGATAACCTTTTGCATAACGGGAGAGATGTCTGCTCCGGTGCCATCTCCACGAATGGCGGGAACAATCGGATGATCGGGGACATTGAGACGACCGTCGACCATCGTGATCGGAACACCCGACTCCGGCGGCTGCGGGATGTAGTTGGACATGGTGTCCTGGCTCCTTTTTACTGCACGTGGCTTGCGTGCAGGCCCTCTGAAATCTTCCCGGCGGAACGCACAACCCGCCGGATCACTCGATCTCGCTTCTTGCTCTCCAAGCGGTGGGTCGGTGCCGACACGCACAACGACGCCACGACTTGGCCGTCTGAAGAAAGGATCGGCGCACCGATCCCGTAGGTTCCTTCATCGACTTCGCCATCGGACTCTGCGTATCCCAGATCGCGGATTCTGTCGAGTTCCTGGTGAAGCTTCTTGGGGGTCGTGATCGTATGGGTGGTGAACCGTGCAAGTCCGAACCGCTCAATAATCGTGTTCTGCCGATCAGGATCCAGGAACGCCATCAGCGCCTTCCCGGATGCACCTGCGTGCAGAGGAAAGACCGCCCCTCTCTGGTGCGATACACGAAGGGCGTGATGCCCTTCGATCCTCTCCAGGCACACCCCATCGTGATCGCGTAGCGAGGAAAGAATCACCGTCTCGCCTTCCTGCCTGGACAAGGTGCGCATGATCGGCAATGCGATGTCACGCAGGCTTGGCCGGACAACGCAGCCGGCGAGTTCAAGGATCTTCGTTCCCAGGCGATAGATTCCGCTGCGCTCCTGGACGATGAGATGGTGTTTCCGGAGCACGGCGAGATAGCGATACGCGGTGCTTGCCGGCAGATCCAATCGCTCGGCGATTTCTCCGGCGGACAAGGCGGGCGCCTCGGGTGAGAACAACGTGAGGATCCGAATCCCCTTCTCCAGCGTTGACAGCCCGCTCATGATGCCCCCGGCTCGAAGCGATCCCTCAGAAGCCGTGCGCGCCTCCTCTCGGAGAGGCGCACGCACGGCTCAGGTTCGCACTCGGATTCGATGGAGACAGACCTCTTCGTCTCCATCGGCACGGAATTCTCGTCGTTCATTGTGTGGTGTACGCAAGCAGTCCGCCCGCTCGGATCATGTCCATCTCCCGCTTGGACAGATCGTGGCGGATCTCGATTGTCTCCCCCGTGGTTCGATTAAGTACGGAAAGCGACCCGGTGAGGTCCGAAACATCGATCTCAAGATCGTCTCCCTGACTCAGCCGGTCTGTGTCGGCCATGAACGGGATGATTCCGACGTTGATCAGATTCGCTCGGTGAATCCGCGCGTAGGTCTTGGCGAAGACGGCCTTGATACCGAGCTGCCATGGGGCAAGCGCTGCGTGCTCTCTGGAAGAACCCTGGCCATAGTTGTCTCCCCCCACAATGAATCCGCCGCCCTTCTCGGTGGCACGATTGGCGAATTCCTTGTCTTCGTAGAAGAAGGTGAACTTCGCGATCTCCGGCAGGTTGCTGCGGAGATGCTGGGTCAGCGGCCCGGCCGGAAGAATGGCGTCGGTGGAGATGCCATCGCCGACCTTGAGAAGAACCTCACCCGTCAGCGTGCGAGGAAGAGGCTGCTGCGGCCGTAGAGCGACAATGTTCGGGCCTCGGCGGATCTCCATCGAGGAGCCGGCCGGATCGAGGATCAGCGTGTCGTCGATCGTCAGGCTAGAGACCTCGACCTTGACCTCGGGGAGCTTACGCGGATCGGCGATCGCTCCGACAATCGCTGAAGCCGCGGCCACCTGCGGACTGCAGAGAGCCAGTTTTCCGAACTTGTTCCCGCCCCGACCTTTCCAGTTGCGGTTCACCGTTCGCAGAGACAGGTGCTCATGGCCGGGAACGAACCCGATCCCGATGCATGCATTGCATCCCGGCTCGATCAAGCGGACGCCTGCCTTGGTCATCGCCAAGAAGCTTCCGTCCTCCATCAGCATCTCCCAGGCCTGTCGAGATCCAGGGGACACGACGACATCGATGTCCGGTGAGACCTTCTTACCTTTGAGAATCTCGGCCGCGATCTTCACATCCTGGTAGCTTCCGTTCGTGCACGATCCGATGTAGACCTGATCGATCTTTGTGCCCTCGACCTCTTCGATATCAAAAACGTTGTCGGGCATTCCAGGCATGGCAACGAGAGGCTTCAGGTCGGACAGGTTGATCTCGATCGTCTTGTCATAGGTCGCACCGGGATCAGGCTGTACGGCGACCCAATCTTCCTCTCGCTCCTGCATGGCAAGGAATTGTCGGGTGATGTCATCGGACGGGAAGATCGAAGACGTTGCTCCCGTCTCCGTGCACAGGTTGGTGATCGTGGCGCGTTCGGGGACGGTTAACGTCTTCACTCCAGGGCCGTCGAACTCGAGGAAGAACCCCACGCCTCCCTTCACGGAAATGCGGCGGAGAATCTCGAAGGCGATGTCTTTGGCCGCAGCGCCCCAGGGCAGCTTCCCGGTGAGCACGACCCGCAGCGTTTGCGGGACGGTCAAATAGAACAGCCCGCCTCCCATGGCGACAGCGACATCCACTCCTCCTGCGCCGATTCCGAGCATTCCCAATCCGCCTGCCGTTGGGGTGTGGGAATCGGACCCGAGAAGTGTCTTGCCGGGAAAGCCGAATCGCTCGTAGTGAAGCTGGTGACAGACGCCGTTCCCATTCTTAGAGAACTTGGCGCCGTAATGGGAAGCAATCGTCTGCAGGAAGATGTGATCGTCCGTTGACTCGCCCTTGAATCCGAGCGATGTGTGGTCGGAGTAGGACACGACCGTTTCTGCCTTGACCCCGTCCAATCCGAGTGACTCGAATTCCAGCCAAGCCATCGTTCCGGTCGAATCCTGCGTCAGGCAGTGATCAATCTGGATTCCGACGGGGGTTCCTTTGGTGAGTTCCCCCTCCCGAATGTGCTGGGAGAGGATCTTTTCCGTGATCGTCTGCGGCACAGCAATCACCTCTGCGTTGCGCGCGACGGCAAGGTTGCATGTGCAACTGCACCGCCACGCGTCGGTGAGTTTCTCACATCATGAGAAGGGCGTCTCATTTTGTGGTTGCGAATCCTAGACGATCCTTGAGGAATTGTCAAGCGGAAATCCCGGGAAGTAAGGAGATCGTTTGTCCTATGCGCAATGGTCAGATTTCTCGTTGGCAAAACAATCGTTCAGAACGCACTTTGCGGCACTAAGTCCGGCACGAACGGCTCCCTCGATTGTCGAAGGCCATTCTGTTTCGACCCAGTCTCCGGCGAGATGCAACTGCGGGATCGCTGAGCAGGGTTGGGGGCGAAGCGCATTGCTTCCTGGCTCGGGAACGAACGTCGCTTGCCGCCATCGTGATGCGAACCATCCGCGAAGGCGAGCGGTTGAAGTCGTGGGAAGAAGGTGTTTCAGCGGGTCCAGGAGCGAGTTGAGGATCTCCACGTCGGAAAGCGAGATGAGATCGTGTGCGTCACTCTGCGAAAGAACGACATGATGACCGACCGATTCACGACGAATCGCCGACACGTCAAAGACCGCTTGAATCGGGCCGTCCACGCCGATGAAGAACGGTTGCTCCTTCTGCATGACCGGGCGATCGAACCGCAGGTTAAGGTTGACAATCGGTGCCCAACGGAGGTTCAAGGCGTTGTGGATGTCTTGCGGGAGGTGTTGTTCGGGGGTGTTGCTGAGCATCGTGGCGAGTTGGGCGGGAGGAACGGCCGCAACGACCGATGATGCTCTGATACGCTCTCCGGTGGGCAGCCGAACACCGATGCAACGTCCGGTTCGGGTTTCGATGGATCGGACTTGGGTGCGCAGAAGGACTGTCCCCCCGCGACGTTCGATGTACGGAATTGCTGCGCCGAACAGCTTGGAGAGGGGACGCCGGAAGAAGCCCAAGTCTGCCCCATGAGGAGAAAGGAACGCATCACGAAAGACCTTACCCGCAGCGTCGGTGTCGACGGTGGACGCCGATGCATTGAGTGCGGCGATCGACACCGGATCCCAGAAACGGGCGATCATCTTCTCCGATTGGGCCCTGCGACGAAGCCACGTTGCAAACGTCTCCCCGCCTTTGGGAGATCTCAGCCAGAGAGCTAGCGCTGCCGGGAGAACTCGAATCCGGTCCGCCGCCGACAACGGGCGGTACCGAAGCAGGCTCGGGAGGAGGTTGAGCGGCGAAGGAAGAGGGGCCGAGGCGATTCGCGCCCGAGTCGGCCGTGGAACGTCATGGGTTGCGATCGGGACCTCCAGCGACGACTGGAAGCAGATATCATCTCCGACGCCAAGACGCTGGAGCAACGCTGTGGCTTCGGTGCAACAGCGCATAAGAATGTGCAGCCCTGCATCGAGATCGCCGAATGTGGGGTGAGAAAACGAACCGGCGCGCCCTCCAAGCCGTGGACCTTGCTCAATGAGAGTGACGTGATGTCCGTGTTCCGCAAGCGAACAGGCGCAGGCGATGCCGGCGGCACCGCCGCCGACTACGACGATCGGGTCGGAAGACATCTTGTCCCAATCCATGTTTTCGGTACCAGGAGAAGCTTCGTGCCTGTGGTGATCGGTGTGATCGTGAGAGAAGCGCGACCAACGGCCTGAGAGATCTTATGGAGGTATTCCTCGTAGACAGCAGCCATCAGCGCCGGCGCGAGCCGACCCCGAACGGGAAGCATGCGGAACAACTTCTTGCCGTCGATCAGATGGATTTTCGCGCGTTGGATCTGGAACTCCAGCATGTCGCGTGCCGGATTAGGGAGTGGATCCTCCAACAGATCCCGCTCGGACACCCCAAAGCGGCCGAGATCCTCCTGCGGCAGATACACACGATCGATTGTATAATCGACGCGGACATCGCGCAGGATGTTGATCAATTGAAGCGCTAGTCCGAGTGCTTCGCCCTTCTCCCGAAGTGGCTCTCGTTGGCTGAGGTACTGTCCTTGGGCGAGAATCGGCAGCACCGACAGCCCAACCGCGGAGGCGACTCGGGCACAATACCCGCGAAGTTGCTCGAACGTCCGGTACCGGCTGATCGTCAGATCCATCTCCACACCATCGATGACGGCGGTCAGATCGTCGAGTTCAATCCCGAACCGGCGGATGGCATCGCCAAGCGCGATGTCACGGGGTTCCGAGCTGCCGGGATCGCCGCTCGCACAACGGAGCAGTCGTTCACGTAGGTCCACCAACTGTGCTCTCTTCGCTTCAACGGAGGCATCTCCGTCGGCGATGTCGTCGGCTTCTCGACAGAACGCATATACAGCGCACATGGCCAACCGCTGCCGTGTCGGCAAAGACCGGATCCCGAGCGCGAAGCTGCTGGATGCGGCTTGGGTGGCCTGCTCGGCCTCGCGATAGGCATTGAGGATCTGCGGTGAGATGTTGTCGCTCATGGGTGGCTGAGTAGACTGAGTAAGAACAGCCTCAGCTTATCCTTTCCGCCGACGATCGGACGGGTGATTAACGTGTCGAAATCCTGATCCGCAATCTTCTTGAGAACGGCCTGTCCGCCGCGGCTAAACAGTGCAAGGTCGACGCGTAGATGTCCGTGCACCTGTTTGACAAGAGGCCATCCTTGCTCGAACAGCGCCGCGGCTCTACCGACCTCGAACGCCACCAGACGCCGAAGAGAATCGGATGCTACTGCCCGATCAAGATCGTCTTCGTGAACGCCAAAGCGGTCCATGTCTTCTTGGGGAAGGTAGACCCTGCCTATGGCACGGTCCCGGCGGATGTCTTGCCAGAAGTTGGTCAATTGCAGCGCCGTGCACGTCGCATCCGAAAGCTGATGGAGCTTCTCATCCCGGTAGCCGTACAAGAGGAGGAAAAGGCGGCCGACCGGGACCGCGGAGAAGCTGCAGTAGCGCAGAAGATCCTCGTATGTCTCGTAGCGGTGGCTGATCTGATCCAGTCGATTTGCGGTGACAAGATCGATGAGCAGCTGTTCCGGCAGGTCGTAGTCGACGACGGTCTTCTGCAAGGCGATGAGGATCGGATGGGTCGTGTCTCTCCCGGCGACAGCGTCCCGCAGCATCCCCTCGAACCGGTCGAGGAGTTCGACGCGGTCCCCCGGAGCCTCGTCACCGAGATCGTCGACGGTGCGGCAGAAGCCGTACAACGCCGCAAGATGCGGTCGCAGTCGCCGGGGAACCAACCACGAGATGACGGTGAAGTTCTCGTAGTGCTTCCCTGCGAGACGAAGACATGCGGCCTGGGCTTCCGCCAACGAGACAGGCGATGGCGGAGGAGCCATGACGGCGGCAACATGAGGAGCGGGTTCGGACAATGCCCCGGTCTCCGTTTCCGGATCTACCATCCCTGAACCTGCACGATCACCTCGCGGTCTCGAGGCCGGTCGAGCTCGATGAGGAACAAGGTCTGCCACCGTCCGAGCATCAACTCGCCGCTGCAGATCGGGATGGTCTCGCTTGTTGTCATCAGCAAGTGCTGACAGTGCGAATGACCATTCGGGCACTCGTCTTCGGTCATGTTTGCGGTCCGGACGGCGAAGTCATTGTGCCGATATGGGGCCTCTCTCGGGGCGATCCGCTTCAAGAAGTACGTCATGTCCTGCAGCAACAAGGGTTCATTCTCGTTGATCTTCACGGCGGCCGTGGTGTGCCGCGAGAAGATGATGACGGATCCTTCTTGGACTCCGGAACGCTCGACGATATCTCTGACGTCAGCTGTGATGTCCATAAATTCGGGCGCCATCTTTGCTTGACGACGGATCGTCTCTCGGTGTCCCCGAATCATCTGAGACATCTCCCGATCCTGGGTCTGGTCTTGATCTTGGTCACGGTCTTGAACCGTGACCTGCCCCTGTTCTTGGTCACGGTTTTGAACCGGGACCTGCATCGGATAGATTGTTTTCCTGTTCATGAGGTGTCATCGGCACGATCTTAGCGATCTGCCTTCCCTCCTTTCGTACAAGATTTCGTCGAGAGCTCGAGTTGCTCCACGACTTCGGCGATCACATCATCCGGGGTCGACGCACCGGCGGTGACGCCGATCCGTTCGAAGGTTCCGTCGGTGATTTCCTGAAGTTCATCCGCCGACTCGATGTGGTAGGTCGGGATTCCGGTTGCTCGGCAGGTCTCGGCCAGTTTGCGGGTGTTCGCCGAGGAGCGGCTTCCAACGACGATCAGCGCGTCGACCTCCATCGCGAGGTGTTTCGCGGCGTCGTAGCGTCGTCCGGTTTCCGGACATGTCGTGTTGACGATCCGAATTTCCGGAGTCTTGCCGGCGAATCGGCGCGTCAGCGCCTGTGCGAACTCCGCGAACAACTCGGGCTTCTTCGTTGTCTGAGCGATAATGCCGATCCCCTTTGTGCCTTCGGGAACTTCGACATCGGCAGAAACCGTTGCCGCTCCGCACCCTCGTGTCCACGAGAGGATGCCCTTCACCTCGGGGTGATCGGCATCACCGTAGAGAATGACGTAGAACCCGTCATCAACCAACTTGGCAGCGGTTTCCTGTGCCCGACGGACGATCGGACACGTTGTATCGACCAACCGCAAACCACGCTGACGAATTTCAGCATGAACCTCCTCGCCGGCGCCGTGGGCGGTGATCGCGACTGTTCCTTCCTCCGGGACTTCATCCAGGGTGGACACCAGGTGAGCTCCCTTTCGAGCGAGGCCGTTGACGACATGCGTGTTGTGAACGATGGCGCCGAGCGTGCACAACGGGCCGTGCTCGGAAAGGTCCGTCTCGATCATGTTGACCGCTCTTCGGACGCCGAAGCAGAAACCGAAGATGTTCGCGCGGACGATGTTCATACCGAATCCCTCCCGTCTTGCGTGTTGCAACACTCCTTCTCGTACCGCCCCAGCGCCATCAGAGGGAACACATCGCGGTAGATGTGATAGCGGATCATGAAGTCGGTCGGGAACCCTGTTCCTGTAAACCATGGTTCGTCCCACCCGCCGTCAGCGCGCTGTGTACGGATGAGGTATTCGATTCCGCGCTCCACGGCCGGGTTCTTGGTCTCTCCGGCGGCGATCAACCCCATCAGGGACCAGCCGGTCTGCGATGCAGCTGACGGACCTCGGCCACGGTACGTCGGGCCGTGATAGCTCTCCACCTTCTCTCCCCAGCCTCCGTCTTCGTTCTGCCGCTCGAGAAGCCAGGACACCGCGCGTCTCACGTACGGTGCACTCATGTCTTCCCCCACCGCTTCCAGTGCCGGGAGGACCGTACCGGTTCCGTAGATCAAATTGACGCCCCATCGGCCGTACCAGGCACCGTCTTTTTCCTGTTCCCGCTTCAGATACCGGATGGCATGCCGGAGAACGGGGTGATGCATCGGCCATCCGAGCCGTCCGAGAAACTCGACGATATGGCCGGTTACGTCGACAGACGGGGGGTCGATCATCTCGCCGAAGTCGGCGAAGGGGATCTTGCGTGTCCAGGTCTGCGTGTTGTTGCGGTCAAACGCGCCCCATCCACCACCACGGCTCTGCATCCCGACCAACCACTCGGTGCCGCGGGCAATCGCTTCCCGCTTGCGACCGCCGTCCAGCTTCGCCTTGGCAAGCGCCATCATCACCACTGCGGAATCGTCCGTATCCGGGTAGATGTCATTGTCGAACTCGAACGCCCACCCACCGGGACGGGCGTTGCAGCGAACCTGCCAATCACCGCCGACAAGAATTTGCTCGCGCAGCAACCATTCCCCCGCACGGATCAGCGCATCATCGTCTTCGGAGACGCCGGCATCCTCCAACGCCATCATCGCCAACCCGGTATCCCAGACCGGCGATAGACACGACTGCAAATGGAACGTCTCCTCGTCTTCCATCGCGAACCCTTTGGGTCCGTAGAATCCGTCGAGACCCTTCTTGATCACGGGATGCTGGACTTCGTATCCGAGTTCATGCAGAGCGATCAACGAGTACACCCACGGGGGTTGGATCCCGCCCCACGATCCATCGGCTTCCTGACGGTCCACGATCCACTGCTTGGCTCTGCGAAGAGCCGTCTTGCGAAGAGGTTTGTATGGGAGCCGGTTGTAGAGGCGATAGAACTTGTCGAACGCCACGAACATCCGGCTGATCGCTGTCTTCTTGCGGTCGGGGACACGATCGTCGGCTCCTTCGCGCCCGTGGACGAACAACTCGTCGATCCGCGCTTCTTTCGGGAGCGGTACGACCGGTTCCAGGGTTCTGACGACGGCCAAGGCTCCCACGGTTTGCCTTGCCCAGCATGCGAAGGAGTAAATGTTCACCGGGAACCGGCGCGGCAGCAGGAACAATTCAACGGGGATCATCGGTGTCCCCCGCCATGTCCACTCCCCCATCATGGCGAACCACATCTTGGTGAAGATGCGCGCGTTTTCCATGCCCCCTTGGGACAGGATGTAGTCTCGAGCCCGCGCCATCTCGGGGGTCTCCGCGGGGATGCCGGACATCTTCAGGGCCAGATACGCTTCGATGGTGGTCGAAAGGTCGGCCGCTCCGTCGAACCAGTTGCTCCACGTTCCATCTTCCCGCTGCATCTTGAGGATATAGCGAGCCGCCTTCTTCTGTTCCTTCTCGTCGGAGATTCCGAGGATATGGCGAAGAAAGACGTGTTCCGCCGTGATGGTGACGTTGGACTCCAGTTCGGCCCACCAGTAGCCGTCTTCATGTTGCATTCGGCGAAGATACTCAACGGCTCGCTCGATCGCGTGCCGCCGCTCTTGCGCTTCTGCTCCCGTTCTCGCCGTTGCTGTTGCTGTTCGTTCGGTACTCATGGGCTTGCTTCTCCTGCGATCTTCCGAATGGTCGATACCATCCGCTCGACAAGATCCCGTTCAGGAATGTTGACGGCGGCGGGTTCCCCGTGGACGTAAATCGTCGCCCGTCCTGGAGCGCCGACCATCCCGATGTCCGCCTCACGTGCCTCCCCGAGTCCGTTAACCACGCAGCCCATCATGGCAACCGTCAACGGAGCATCAAGATCTCGAACAGCTTCCTGCACGCCAAGGGCGATCTTCTCAAGCGGAATCCCGGTCCGTCCGCATGTCGGACAGACGCGGAACGTGATCCCCCGTTGGCGTAGGCCGAGAGCACGAAGGATGGCATAGGCGACCCGCACTTCTTCGACGGGATCGCCGGTCAGTGAAACTCGTATTGTGTCGCCGATTCCCTGTTCGAGTAGCACACCGAGACCGACGGCCGATCTGATTCCACCTTCCCATGCCGTTCCCGCTTCCGTGATCCCTATGTGCAAGGGGTAATCGCGTTCGTTGGCCATTCTGCGGTAAGCGGCAATGGTCATTGGAACATCGGTTCCCTTGAGCGAGACGACGATTTGCGTGAATCCGTGTTCTTCAAGGAGACGTACCTGTGACAGAGCGCTTTCGACCATTCCTTGTGCGGTAGCCCGACCATGCTCATCGAGGAACTCCCGGGCGAGAGACCCGGAGTTGGCCCCGACACGGATCGGGATTCCTGCGGCGGCTGCGGCGTCAACGACTTCCACAATCTTCTTCGGATCGGTGATGTTCCCCGGGTTGAGACGCAGCTTGTCAACCCCGGCGTGGATCGATGCCAAGGCGATGCGATGATCGAAGTGAATGTCGGCCACGAGGGGAGTGTTGATTTGTTCGCGGATGCTGGGAATCGCGGCTGCGGCGGCCAGGTCGGGAACGGCAATGCGGGCCAGCTCGCAACCAGCGGTTTCCAGCCTCCGGATTTGGCTCACGGTGGCATCGACATCGTGAGTGTCCGTATTCGTCATCGATTGAACGATGATCGGAGCTTCACCACCGATACGAACATCCCCGACAAGGATCTCGCGCGTCATGATTCGACCCCTTGTTCGATTTCTTCCTGGACAAGCGCGACAGCACGACCGATGGTTGCCGCAGCTCGCCCGGCGCTTCGAGCGATACGTTGTGTCGCAACGGGATGACGGAACGCTGATCGAATCGGTGAATCCGTGTTGGAGAACGGGAGATCTTGATCCGCCGTGTCGAGAACGACGCGGACGATAACCAACTCTCCGCCGTGTCCGGAGACCGCCTCCGCCAGCGGGCCGCTCTCGGTATCGACGGCGAGCGCGTGTGTCCTTACCCACAGAGCGCGCTTGCCGGCGCGGCTTGAAACGACATCCGGGCGGTATGCGACGGTGCCGCGCAAGCAGCGGACTCCTCCACGTTCGAGGCGGTCTGCAATCCGCTCTACGAGATGGTCGTTGAGAGGACGTAGACCCGTTCCATCTTCGATCGATTCCGCGATGACGACATCATTTGCGCTCACATGGCCGGCGAGTGCACCGCAGTATCCTGTGGAGACGACGGTCGCCGGCGGGATCGTGCGATCCAAGAAGCCCCCTAAGGTCTTCCCGGCGATTTCTCCCATGCCGGTCTTGACCTTCTCCCAGCCGTGCCTGCGCGGGATTCGGGCAAGCTCGATGCGGGTGCTTGCTGCGACGACATTCATGATCGGCCTTCCTCCAGCGCAACTTTCAGCAGATCCCACGGTCTCCGGAACGATGCAAGGATGCTCGCTCCCTCGAATGACGAGTGAATCATGCAGTTGGCACACCGTTTATCCTTCCCGGGTCCGTATCGCTTCCACAATGCCGGATCGAGGAGGGGATCGATGGAATCGACGTGCTCATCGGCGATCAGATAGCAAGGGAGCCGCCATCCGCGGACGGTGTACGTGGGGGTGGTCCACGCCGCACAGTCGTAGGTGCGATTGCCGCGGAGGAAATCGAGATAGAGGGGGTTGTTGTAGAACGGCAGCTTCCGTGAGGGATCGAGAACCTCGCGGAAGACACGGATCGCCTCTTGCCGTTGCAGGAACTGCTCCTGCTCACTGACGTCCTCATAGGCATATCCGGCTGAGACCATCAATCCTTCGATCCCGATGTTCTTGAGCCGGTCGAACGACGCGTGGAGATCTTCGACATCCGAACCGTGGAAGATCGTCGTGTTCGTGTTGACCCGGAATCCGCGGCGAATCGCCTCTTGGATCGCCGAGAAGGCAATGTCGTACGCACCCGGACGTCCAGTCACTTGATCGTGAATCTTGGCGGTTCCGTCCATGTGAACGACAAACGCCAGGTACGGTGATGGTTTGAATAGGTCGAGATTCTCTTCGAGCAACAGACCGTTCGTGCACAGGAAGATAAACCGCTTGTCCTCCACCAACGCGCGGATGAGTTCATCCAGATGCTCATACAGAAGAGGCTCTCCGCCGGACACGGAAACGACGGGCGCTCCCGCAGACTGCACGGCAGCCATCGCTTCGTCGACGGACATCCGCTGATCGAGGACGTCCTCGTACTCTCGGATGCGTCCGCAACCCTGACAGCGGAGGTTGCATGCCTCCAACGGCTCGATCATGGTCACAAACGGGAAGTGCGATTGTCGCGACAGTTTCTTCTTCAGGATATACCTGGCCATCGTGATATCGAATGTGGCTGGCCTTTTCATTTGTCTCTCCTTGCCAAGAAGGCCACCAGTTCACGCATCTCATCTTTTCCGGACGGTTCGAACGGCAGGCTTTCGAGGATGGTTTCTGCTTGTTGTAGATCGGAGTGCACGTGCACCTCCGATTGCCTTCTTGTGTGGGTTTGCTGAAGGATGCTCATGACGGTGGAAACTTGGCCATCATCAATCGAGCCGGCGGCGTACACAGACGTCAGGGCGGCGCGATCTTCCGCGTCGGCATGCTCGAACGCGTGGGCGATCGGGAACGACTTCTTCCGTCGCCGGATGTCAGAGCCTCTTGGTTTTCCGGTGATCGCCGGATCGCCCCAGATTCCGAGCATGTCATCCCGGATCTGGAATGCACGTCCAACATGACGGCCGAATGAGACGAGCTTATCTCGTACGGCGGCGGGCGCATCGGCGCATATGGCGCCCAGTTCGAATGCACAGCGAAGAAGCGCCCCGGTCTTGCGATCGATCATCTCCAAGTACTCGGCTGCATCCACGTGCCGTTCCTCGAACGACAGGTCCATGGCCTGTCCCTCGATCATCGCTGTTGTTGCTTGGTTCAGGACGCCCAGCGCCTCGGTACCGCATTCGAGGATCTCTCCGATGGCCATCGAATGGAGAAGATCTCCGGCGTTGATCGCTTGTGCGATGCCGATGCGAGTCCAGACGGTCGGACAACCTCGTCGTGTGGGATCCTTGTCTTGGATGTCGTCGTGGATCAGCGAGAAGTTGTGCACAAGCTCCAGTGCAACAGCGGCCTGCAGAGCGCGATCAAGCCGCCCACCCAACCGCTCGCACGTGAACAGGACAAGGGATGGACGGAGCAGCTTTCCCAATCGGTTTCTTGATGCGCCGCGCTCATCCTCGAGGCCGACGTGGTATCGAAGAACAGGGTGAAGAAGGCTGTCCCCATGTAGGGCAGATCGAAGCGCCTGCTCGAGAGGCACGGTGTAGCGATTGAGGAGAACCGGGGCGTTTGAGGTCATGTCGTCCTTTCCGGAGGTCGCAAGTCGACGAGGTGCATCCGCTCCGCGACCGTGATCAGATCTGCGGCCGTTCCCACACCGAGCTTGCGCATGATTCGAGCACGGTGATTCCTCACAGTGTGAAGACTGCGCATCATGATGTCTGCGATTTCCGCGTTCCGTCTTCCTTCGACGATCAGTTGCAGAACTTCTCGTTCTCTTGAAGTGAGGGCTTCGATGTCGTCGTTTGTGCCGTCGTCCTGTTCTACTCCGTCGACCTGCGGGAACACTTGGTCTCCGTTGGCGACTCTGTGCAGCATCTCCAACATGGTGGCTGCCGGAGTATCTTTGAAGATGTAGCCGGAAACACCGCGGTGTCGCGCCTGGCTGACAAGCTCCCGGTTGGTGTGCATCGACAGGACGACAATCTTTGTCTCCGGTGAGACTCGACGGATGTGTCGAATCGCTTCCAACCCATTCAGAAGGGGCATCGAGATGTCCACGAGAACGATGTCCGGGTGGTGAGCGCGGGTTAGCCGGACGAGTTCGCGACCATCGCCGCACACACCGACCACATCAAACGAAGCGCTGACAAGAAGAGTAGAAAGACCCTCTCGTACCAACGCATGATCGTCCGCAAGCACCACCCGAAGTGAACTCATAACCCATTATTCTATCGAGGGCATCTGACACAACCACGGGGTAAATGTATCAATCGTGCGTGCGGTTCTCCGCCCGGTCGAGAAGTCCCTTGAGACGCCGCTCAGGAATCCTGGCTCGGAAGGTCACCGGCCATCGGCGTCTCATCGTCGAGCAGCGCTCTTGTGCCGACTCGACGAGCGTGGGCGACGAGCCCGGTCCTCGTTCGGATGTTGAGCTTGGACATCAATCCCTGAATCCTGTTCTCGACCGATCTCGGACGAAGGGAAAGGCACTCGGCGATCTCCTCGTTGTTCTTGCCGAGGCACAACAGAGAGAGGATCTGACACTCTCGTGGTGTCAGAAGGGTGGAGGGGCGGATCGCCTTGCCACGGGCTGCCTGCCGAATGGCGGCACAGAGATCCTCCCGCGAACAGGTCTTGGAGACCAACCCCAGTGCTCCGAGACGCAACGCCCGCTGGGCGATCTCTGGCTCGTCGTACATGGAGAGCATCAGCACCGCCGTGGTTGGGGAAGCTGATAGGAACGCCGGAATCGTGTCAAGCCCGCTTCCATCGGACATTGCAATATCCAGGAGAAGCACGTCGGGGTTCTGAGCCGTGGCAAGACGAACACCGGCGGCCAAGTTGTCGGCAGCGCCGATCACGGAGAACCGCGGATCGGAACCGAGCAGCAGGTTCAAACCCTGCCGTACGAGTTCATGATCGTCAACGATGAGAATGCGGATCCGGCTCATACGGCACCTTGGCAATCAGCTCCGTTCCTTCCCCCGGAGAGGCGTTGATCAGCAATCGTCCGCCAACGGCGTCCAGCCGCTCAGACGCGCTGCGGAGGCCCAGCCCCTGCATATGCGATGGATCGAACCCGATCCCGTTGTCTTTGACTTGGACATGGAGAAAGGCGGGGTGCTGCTGGATGGCGATCGATACTTCGCTTGCATGAGCATGACGTCTGACATTCCGTAGGGCTTCGGAGATCACCGTGTAGATCAACCACTCGATTCCCTCCGGGAGGCGGTGCTCGATCTCGATCTCGGTCATGATTCGTAGATCGGTTGCCTCGCCGCTCATTCGCCCCAACTCCCGGATTGCCGGCTCGAGTCCCAGTTCGTCGAGAAGCGGAGGTCGCAGTGTACGGGTGAGATGACGCGTTTGCTGGATGGCGTGATCCACGACGGTCTCCAGCTTTTTTCGGTCATCTTGCGAGATGGAGGGCAGAACGGCTGCATGCAGCTTGATCGCCGCCAGGGATTGACCGACTTCGTCGTGAAGTTGGCGGGCGATTCGCCGCCGCTCTTCGTCCTGGGCGACAAGGAGATGACGTGACAGACGCGCGAGATCGGCCTCTCTCCGAACCAGCGCTCGCTGTTTACTCCAGTAGTATCCGTTGAAGGAACGGACGGTGTGTGAGATGACCACATAGATCGCGAGCCCGCCGGCAAGAATGGTCGGGAGCACATATCCAAGGCTCTGATATGTGTTGGGACCTAAGGACGAGAATAGCGAACGATGAGGAAGCACGCCGAGATACTCGAGGAGAGCGAGGCCCGTGTACAGGAGAATGACAACCGATGTCAGAATGATGCTGTGGCGGTTGGACAAGAAGTAGTTGGCAGTGACCACGGTGGGCATGTAGAAGATGATCCCGATCCACTCCACCCCTCCCATCAGATGGACGAGGATCGTAATAACCACGGCCTCAAGGACGAAGTAGCTGATGTGAGCCCACTGGAGTTCACGCTCGTTCCGTTGATGTCGGATAAGGAACGAGAACAGGAACGTCAGTGCGAGCCATGCGAACGGAGCGTAGAAAAGAGGATTGAGGTAGCTGATGTCGGTGACAAGGATAACCACCGCAGCGATCACGCAGAAAACGGACAGCGTCACCAGCCGTGACCGGACAGTTCGCTGAACGGATGCGCGCAGCTGCTCCAAAGCCGATTCCGTCGGCATGGTCTTCGTCCTCAGGTAAGCTTCGCGGGAAGAACGATCTGGCCGAAGTTCTTTTCGTATCGTTGGATGTTCTCACCGATGGCCTGGTAGAGGCGCTTCATGTGCCCGGGGTTGAGAATCACTCGGGACGTGAGAAACGCTTGACTCGGCTTGGTTCCCCCTGCGGGTGTCTGAGGATCGAGAAACAGGAAGTCGAGGACGAACTCCTCCTTGCGGTGTGAGATCAGAGCAAGATTGGCGTATTTGCCTCGTCGTGTCTCGTTGTCTGCAGCGATCTGCATCTGGCGTTCCGGCATATGGACCCCCTTGGTCAAAGAAGATGGTAGCTCCAGGGGGACGTAACAGCAACGCTTAAGGACGTAGGAAACGGTGGAAAAACTCCAGAATGGTGGCTGCATGATGACCCGGGAGCAGCACGTGGTGATTGCCAAGCGGTGAGAGGAGCAGCTCACTCATGTCTTCCTCCATCGTTAGCAAAGCCTGGGTGCGGCACTGTCCTTCCATCGGGGCCGTCTCGTGGATCGCCCCCTCACGGATGAACAGCCGATCCAGTCTCTCGCCACCGAGACGGAAAAGGGTGCAAGGCCCGTCGGGAATGGTTGCGGAGATTCCAACGCCGATCCCGGACTCGAAGTGACTGCGGATGACATATCCTTCGGCCAGAGAAAGGGGACACGTGCAGTGGGCGATCAACACACCGCGTTTCGGTACGTCCACGGAAGCAATGTTGCCCATGAAGCCGATCCGATCGGTCAGCAGCGAGCCAAGCAGCAACGAGAAGAGGGTTTGCAGGTCGCCTTCACAGGACGACGGGATGTTCTCATCATTGAGACGGGAAAGGGCGTAGCAGCCCGTGTTGTGGAGCGCATCGAGAAGATCGAAGCAGCGAACGGTGCAGGCGGTCAGGCGGTTCTCGTCGACGAGAGAGCGGAGTGCGTGGTAAATCGACACCGCGCCGCGAACGTCCTCCTTTGATGTCTCCTGCGATGCATCGGCCTGCTTGCTGAATGAAGCCGCTGTCTTTCGATCCGCCTTGGCTTCGCGTGTTCGCTCGATCAATGCCTCAATGGAGATATCGACCAGCTCGATCCCCAGTTTCCCCTTCAGGAACGATCGGTCGACGCCGCTGGAGACCAGCCACTCGGACGGCTCACCGACCAATCCGATGCGGCTGAATCGGAGCGTATCCCATGCGGCGGCGATTCTCTGTTCCCGCAGCAGATCCTTGGCAATTTCGGAGGCCGGCCCGAACAGGATTCTCCCTTCACCGCCGTCTTGCCGGATGCGGGCGAGGATCTCAAGCGCCGCCGGAAGGGAGTTCTGAGATCCGTGAGCGATGAGCAGTGCAGGAGAAGGGAGTTGGGAGAGGACTTTCAGGATTTCCCGCTCCGTTCCGCCGGTCAGAACCAGCGTGGCTGCCAACGCGTCTCCGGTTGGGTACTCAACCTCGACAACGGGTGCACCGGCGGCTCGCCACTCGGACAGCAACCGTTGCTTCATGTCCTTCACCGCTTGTGGGTTGTGCAGCCTGGATGCTCGCACAACGACTTCGATGTTCTCCATGAAGCACAGGGTATCTTGTCCTATTAATCAAGTGGACGCATGAGGCACCAATGCGTCGGGACATGGATCACTTTCTTGTGTCCGCCAGGTGTGATGGCGGGCGCGCACATGCAAGCATTCCCCGGAGGTGACTGCCGACAAGACGGCAAGGTATACTCCGACGAGCCGGTCAAGGGGGGTGTGATGGGGTTTCTGAGTGAGTTGTGGTATGGCAGCGAAGTCTGGAGATGGTTGCTTGCCGTGGCGGTCGTTGTCCTTGTTGCCGCTTTTTTCTGGGTTGGGGTCCGTTTTCTTCTCCGTCGCTTGTCCAAGATCGCCGAGCAGACGGCAACGCAGTTCGATGATCTTGTTCTCAGGTTGCTCGAGCGGACCAAGCTTCTCTTCCTGATCGTTGTGGCCGTATACGCTGGATCGCTGGTTGTGAAGCTTCCCGATGTGGCGGACCAGGTGTTGCGGGTGTTGTCTGTGTTGGCACTGCTTTTCCAGGCGGGGTATTGGGGGAACGCTCTCATCTCCTACTGGATCGACCGCTCAATCCGTGACCGGCTGTCGTCCGATGCGCGGAAAGCGACGTCGCTTTCCGCGATCGGGTTTGTCGCGAAGGTCGTTGTCTGGTCTGTCGTTGTCTTGATCGGGTTGGACAACATTGGCGTGGATATCACCGCATTGATCGCCGGCCTTGGTGTCACGGGGATCGCCATCTCGCTTGCCGTACAGAGTATTCTCGGAGATCTGTTCGCCTCGCTGTCGATCGTTATTGACAAGCCTTTCGAGATCGACGATTTCGTAGTTGTCGGAGAGCTCTCCGGAACGGTGGAGAAGATCGGCCTCAAATCGACGCGGGTCCGAAGCCTGTCGGGTGAACAGATCATCTTTGGCAACAGCGATCTGTTGTCGAGCAGGATCAAGAACTACAAGCGGATGAACGAACGGCGGATCGTCTTCAGCCTGGGAGTCGCCTACGAAACCTCGAAGGAGAAGCTCGAGGCAATTCCGGAGATGGTTGCCGAGATCGTCGAGCGGCGAGACGATACGCGGTTCGATCGCTGCCACTTCAAAAGCTACGGAGATTTCGCGCTTCTGTTCGAGACGGTGTACTTCATGCTCATCCCCGATTACGCTGCGTACATGGACGCACAGCAGGTGATCAACCTTGAGATTCATGAGAGGTTTGATGCTGCCGGAATCGAGTTCGCCTATCCGACACAAACCATCCGTCTGGAGGGATCTTCCCGGGCATAGGGGGCGCTTAGAGCGAGATGCAGGGCATCTTGCCTGGGGCAGGATGCCACACAGCCATCCTGCCTAGGGCAGGATGGAACACACCCATCGTGCCTGGGGCAGGATGGAACACAGCCATC
>Ga0272441_10003868_pt1 | contig 27895 bp, 12 predicted proteins | sample SSMProp6N_FD_193582 | JGI IMG/M metagenome (GOLD analysis project Ga0272441, IMG submission 193582) | Marine sediment archaeal communities from Little Sippewissett salt marsh, Falmouth, MA, United States - SSM-Prop-6N | ecosystem: Environmental > Aquatic > Marine > Wetlands > Sediment ... | reverse complement strand
GAAAAACGGTCAATGCCGGTACGCTACTATATGCTGAAGTATATGTAACCCGAAGTTCATAGTTGCCTGCAGAAACTAGAATATTTTCATCATCCTGGGTATTTTTTGTTTGAATTCCATAAATAAGTTGAGTTGCTCCTTGCCAAATAGACCATCGCCCCCACATGTGTTCGCCGCCTAATTGTCCATCTTGTTTTCCAAACAGAGTAGAGTTTATGTGTATCCAGGTATAATCATTGTTTACTTGAAAGGGTACATTGATAAAACTAGAGGCTGACGCACTACAGCTACCTGAAGCCATCGGTGTTTGTCCTGGAGCAGGTGATCCAAAAGGGCCGAAAAGGTTGGAATGTCCCATTGCATCCATTGAGAGACTAAATCGTGTACAAATTGATGGTCTACTAATCCATGCCCACTGCCTGTTAATAAACAATGCTTTACTATTTACCCTTGTAGTTGCGTGTCCAGCTCCAACAGTTATACCATTTTCTATCCAATAATAGTGCTTATCTGCAATGGGACTATAAGAAAATGTTTCATTAAAAGTTTCACTTTGTAAATCCTGCATCACCTCAGGTGATCCAAGACTTCCTCCCCTTCCAGCGAACACTGTTGCAACTGCTGTAGTATCCCCATGAGCTGAAATACCTTCCTCATCAACTTCTATTAACCAAACAACTTTATCATTAAATAATCCTTGAGTTGATATTGGAAATGCGAGACTTATGAGAATAATGAGTACTATTGTTTGCTTCCATAGGTGTCTAACAGTATTATTTTTCATTTGTTATACCTCATATCAATTTTTAAGAGAGATTTTTTTCCCTTTAAAAGCATATAAGAATAGTTGTCCATTTCTATAACTTAAATACTTTATTTGAAAATCTTCGAAGAAATGATTGCAGACAATTGTAAACTTTTTCAACGTAATTCATGCCAAATATTTTAAGAAACCTTAGTCGAGAAAGTCGATACAGATGTTAAAATTATCATTGGTAATGCCATCACCAGTGAGAAAACAGGATTGTCCGCACCCACATGATGTTTCTGCATTTAATAGAAAAGAACTAATCTCAAACGATGCAATGAAGTAATACGGAAAATCGGGACCGCGGGCAATGATAGGACCGGTTTGAAAATCAAAAAGAACATCATTTCCTTCTATGGTATACGTTCCACCATACTCTGTATCAGTAATTTCCCATTCACCAGTAACAACTTTTTCCTCAAAAGTACCAAGAGTATAGAGGTCGATATTAATTTCAATGGTTCCTGATTCTACAATATAAAAAGGTAAAGTTATCTCAACAAACTGACTCGTAGTACCAAGTCCTTGAGCATAGCAATCTAACGGTGGATGATACGCACAACACTGATCATAGACTTCAAGATCAGTATGGCCTCCACTCTGGAACATAAAATTTGCACCAATGGTGCGAGTATTTGCCTGGACTCCAGTTACACTTCTTAAACGAATATCTGTTAATGCTTTACCTTGATTTGTCACTATATGATGAGCATGGTCTCCATCGATAGTCATATCCATAAAAAAGTTACTATACTCGTCTAACGAATGAATAGTGAATACCTCTTCATTATCACATGCTCCAAGACAGATATCGACACCAGCTTCTTCAGCATGAGGAGGTGATTGATATGATATATGTCCTACACCAGCAGAAGGGCATACTCGTACTAAACCAGTTATCAACGCTTCATCTTCAGGCCAGTACCGCGCAATACCTGGTACGTTACTGTGATTTGACACTGTTGGTTGTTCTTGTGATTCTCCAATAATATTTGTTAATGGCGTACAAAAAATCACCAACATAATAACAAGGATGCTTATTTTTAAGTAAAATTTTGATACATTTTCCATCTTATATTCCCCAATTTTTTGTTTCACAAGAGTAGCTGTGAGAACAAGTCGATGATAAAACCTCTACAAAAGGTTTTAACTCTCTGTTCAAGTTTTTATTGACCTTTTTTATATAAATACTTTATTTGAAAATATTCGAAGAAAATACAATTTTAGATATGGGGAAAAATTCGTATTTTAGCTTTTACGATCGAATATCTTTTTCTCAGAAGATGAAAATACAGTGCATCTTTAGAGAGTTTTTTTTCTTGACTTTTCTATTGATGTCAAGTTTTATCACTAATGTTATCATTGAAATGCTCATTTAGCAATTATAAAAGCTTTATTTGAAAAAAATTTAAGAAAATTCCAGAAATTGTTAACAACCGTTAATTTTAAATAACGAATATTTGATGTGTTGTCATATAGGGGGTATAGCAATTCCTAATATTCATAAAATTGTTGTTGTATGTATATTGATGCCGTTAGTATTCTCCTCTTTTAGCGTTGCCTACCAACCACAACACCAATCATCTACAATTCTTGAGAAGAAAGAAGATTTTACCTATAGCATTTTTTTCTCTGAAGAAGATCTTGCCTTTGGACAGCTTTTTGAGTTTGATACCATTCGTCTTACAGAAGGAATTATCACAACGACAGCAGGTGCTCCAGCCATACCATACCAACAACTTCGTATTGCTCTACCTAAAGATATCCAAGTAACAGAAGTGCTTCTGGTTGGTCAGCAGCAGACGCAACTTCCTGGGAGGTATCGTCTAGCTCCTATTCAACCACCTCGTCATCTTTCAGACCAGGAAGGAGAATGGGTAGACCCTGATCCGCTCTATTACCAGACTACAAATTTATATCCGGAGAAGAACATTGAATTAATTGGACAAAGTGATTTAGCAGGTCAAAGTTGGGTGGTAGTAAATCTCTATCCTCTCCACTATCAGCCACAATCTCAGACACTCTATCTTACAACTGAAATAACCTTCAAATTAGTAGTTAATAATGGATATGACTGTGGAGATTATCTGCCATTGCAAACAACGCAAGAGGAATGTTTACGTTTAGAACAACTGATTCAAGAGATGGTCATTAACCCTGAAGATATCTCTCTTGAACATGATGAAGAAATGTCTCTAGGGCGAGGTGTTCCTCCTGGAGACTATGACTATGTTATTATCACCCAAGAAAGTTGGATTGATGACTTTGAATCACTTAGTGAATGGAAAACAAAAAAGGGAGTTGCCGCGACCATTGTAACCACCTCATGGATTTACAGTGAGTATAGTGGAACAAATTCACAAAAAATTCGGACATTTATTCAAGATGCACGCTCTACTTGGGGAACAACCTACTTTTTACTTGGAGGAGATACCAATGTCATACCCTACGATTTAACCTATCTTCTTGGTGATAATATTCCTAATGATACCTTTTATGCTGATTATGACGACGATTGGGTTTGTGAGGTTCATGTTGGTCGAGCTCCAGTCCGTACTACTGGTCAGATTACTACCTTTATCGATAAAATACTTACCTATGAAAAAAATCCACCACTGAACAACTACGCTCAAACTGCTTGTTTTCTTGGCTTTGATTTATGTGAATATGGAAGTGGAGAAGGCGAAGATTGTAAACAATACATAGATAGCCAGTATCTTCCTGGTAGTTGGACCTTACGACAAGAGTATGACAGTGAAGGTGGAACCCATAAAACAGATTCTATCAACTATCTTAATCAAGGAAATAATCTCGTCAATCATGTTGATCACTCAGGCACACATTTTATGGGAACAGGATATACGAACCACGATCAAGGTCTTGATAATGAAGATATGGAAGATTTAGTGAATGGGGACTATCAGAGTATCTTATACACTATAGGATGTTGGCCGGCAAATTATCCTGAAGAAACCTGTATCGCTGAAGCCTTCATTCAAAATAGTAATGGAGGAGGACTTGGCTTTGTTGGTAACTCACGCTATGGTTGGTATATGCCCTATCATTATGATGAAGTGTCGCTTCGCTACGATATTTACTTTTTCCGATCCTTATTTCAACAACAACAGTACCACCTTGGTGAGTGTTTTTCTGACCATAAGAACGAAGCCTATTACTCAGATGATTATATGAAATATTCCTTTACTGAACTCACCCTTTTAGGGGATCCTGAACTGCCTATTTGGACAGAAAATCCCTCTACTATCAGTGTTTCACATCCTGTGTCTCTTCCAATAGGCCCATCCGATTTTCTTGTTGAAACTAATTGTCCCTATGCTTCTATTTGCCTCTGGAAAGATGATGAAGTCTACAAAACAGCAACCGCCAATAGTGCAGGAGATTATTCCTTTTCAATAGCTCCAGAAACCTTTGGAACGTTATTGGTAACCGTGACCAACCACAATAATCTACCTTATGAAGGAATAGTAGAAGTAGATGGTGAGCAAGCATTTACGTTAGACATAGAAATCGATGGTGATGGAATGATTGAAATCGATCCAGACTGGGAAACCTATCCTGTTGATACATAAGTTACTCTTGAAGCAATGGCCTCCATCAATTGGCATTTCCATCATTGGAGCGGAGATGAAGAAACCTATGCAAATCCCTTCACGCTTTGTATGAATGAAAGCAAATCATTCACTGCTCATTTCAGAAGAATTGGTGATGTTGATGGAAATGAGATCGTCAATCTTATCGATCTACTTTATCTCATTGCTGCTTGGGGAAGTGCTGATCATGATGCTGATTTTGATCATAATGGTGTGGTTAATTTTATGGACTTTTTAGATTGTCTGCTTCATTGGGGATAACTAATTAATATTAAATGTATACATATAAATATATATGAAAAAATATCTACATATATCCATTAACACCACTAATATTAAAAAGGAATGGTGGTTAAGACACATAGATATAGGGGGTATGAGAACGTTTCGTAAAAATATTGTAAGGGTAGAGGCTGTTATTTTAACGATTGCTGTAATAGCCTCAAGTTTAGCACTTGCTCAATCTTTTTCTGAGCAAAAAAAGGCAGATGATTTCACTTTTGAATGGACGGTAACCTTTTCTTTTGAAGAATTAGAATTCAGTCAGATCATGGACTACGATCTTGTTTCTATCCATGAAGGTGAGTATCTAAACAACATTGGTATGCCTATGCTACCTATGAAAAATATTCAATTAGCATTACCTCATGATATGAAGGCAGAATCAATATGTATTCGTGATAAAGAAAAATTAATCATATCTGGAGAGTATGATATTTTTCCAGCACAACCTCCAAGGAAAACTAACGGTGATGACGAGGAGGTTGACTTTGTACAAGCAAAATCATTTAATGGAGAATACCCATCAAAACTTGTAGATCTTTCATATCAGACTGATCTAGCAGGCCAATCGATAGTCTCTATACAGATCTACCCAATCCATTATATCAAAGACCAGAAAAAGTTGGTTTTTTATACCTCAATAGATTTTATTATTGAAGGTACAAATGGATATGAATATAAGGATTATCTGCCAGAGACATATACTGAAAAAACCTATAAAATTTATCAAAAAAATGTTGAAGATATCGTTGTAAACGATGATGAAATTCAATTGAGACAAAAACCTGACAACATAGTACAACCCTTGTCTTTACCTCCTGGTGGACCATTCGACTATGTGCTAATTACTTCAACGATCTATGATCAATATTGGGAACCACTTATTGAATGGCGAACAAAGAGTGGAATGAGGGCGACCATTGTTACAACAAGTTATATTTATAGTAATTATGGAGGCTCTAGTAATCAACAGAAAATCCGTAACTTCATTATTGATGCAAGAAATAATTGGGGAACAATGTATTTTTTACTTGCCGGAGAGCATTCTACAGTTCCTTTTGAATATAGAACTTATTATCAGGAGAGTACACCAAGTGATCAATATTATTCTGATTATGACGATGACTGGACCAATGAAGTTTATGTTGGACGAGTAACGGCTCAAGGGACTACTCAAATCAATACATTTATCAATAAATTGATTGCATATGAAACCAATCCGGAACTTACTAATTATCTTTTAGATGTTTTATTAATTGGAATGGATCCAGATTATCAGACTCATATGGAAGATTTGAAGGAGTACATCGATAATTATATTCCTGGACAATTTATTGTTACAAAAGTTTATGATAGCCATGGAGGGAATCATGAGACAGCGGTAAAAACTGCGTTGAATGATGGGCAACATTTGGTTAATCATGCAGACCATGGAGACTGGGACTACATGGGGACTGGAGATTACTGGCATGGCTTGGGTTTATATAATTATGAAATTGATGCTCTTACCAATAATGGGAAACCATCTATTGTTGTCTCCCTTGCTTGTCATCCTAATGAAATGGATGCCTCTGATTGTATTGCGGAACATTTTGTTATCTATAATTCCAATCAGGCTGGTGTTGCTTTTACAGGAAATACAAGATATGGATGGTACTATGTTGGCCAGACTTTAGGTCTTTCTAATACTCTTGATTATGAGTGGTGGAGAAGTCTCTTCAATAGACATTATACTGAACTTGGTCACATTCTTGTGGATGCCAAACATCATTTTAGTACAGGATACCCAGATACAAATGTAAAACAACATTGTGAGTGGGAATTTAGTCTTCTTGGAGATCCTGCAATGCCCGTATGGACAAACACTCCAGATGATTTAATAGTGAACCATCCAAATGAACTACCGATAGGAACATCCCCTTTTTCAGTTCATGTAGAATCTGATGGTGGAATTGATATCTATGATGCTTATGTATGTCTTTGGAAAGATGGAGAGGTATACACAACAGGTCACACAGATTCTGGAGGAGATGTTACGTTATATCCTGCACCTGCAACCGTAGGAACACTGTATGTAACTGTAACAAATAATGATTATTTTAGCAATTATTTGCCCTACCAAGGTCAAGCAACAGTAATTGAAGGAACAGATGAGGACCCGCCAACTCCAAATCCATTAACATGGGACATACCACCAATTGCATCGAGTCCAACAGAGATTATTATGCAATGCACGGAAGCATCTGATGATACTCCGCCAATTTATTATTATTTTGATTTTGTTACAGGTGGTTCTGGAGGAACAGATAGTGGTTGGCAACCATCAACTACCTATCTAGATTCAGGACTGCAACCAAATACCCAATACAGCTATCGAGTACGAGCACAAGATAATGTCGACCCACCAAATATTGGGTCTTATTCTTCTATCGTCTATATCTATACTCATGCTAATATTCCTGACACACCAAGCGTTAGTAATCCAACAACAACCACACTTGATATTGAGGTCAATCCAAATGATAATCCAACTATCACTGAATTTGCAATTCTTTGTGATTCATCAAATCCCTATGATGCAACATGGGAGGGGAAATTTGTCAATGCAAATGGCGATCCTTCATCCTCTGAAGTATGGCAAACAGAAAGCGTATGGGGAATAGCAACAGTTAAGAATTTAAATCCAGACACAACGTACTGTTTTGCTGTGAAGGCTCGTAATGAAGATAATATCGAAACAGAATTCAGCACTGCAGGATGCGAACAAACTCTCCCAGAAGGTCAGGACTATATTTTAACCATCATTATTGAAGGGAATGGAAATGTTGATCTTGATCCTGATTTGCCAACCTATCCTGAGGGTACTGAAGTAACACTCGAAGGAATTGGAGATGCTGGCTGGAGGCTGTATCATTGGAGTGGGGATCTTGATACCTATGACAATCCAACGACTATTTTCATGGATGATGACAAAACAGTGATAGCTCAGTTCTGGAGAATTGGGGATACCAATGGTGATGAAATCGTGAACGTGATTGATCTCTTGTATCTGCTAGCCTCTTGGGGAACAGATGATCCAGCTGCTGATTTCAATAGAGATGGAATAGTAAACGTTGTTGATCTTCTTGACTTGCTAGCTAATTGGGGTTAGTTCAGATTCATTTCATATGATGAGAAAAAAACCCGTTGCGGGTCTTTTATTCCCTTTTTAGGGGGAAACGTGGAGGAAAAAGAAAATGACACCTATATTTAAAAGGGGGAAAATAAGCAGGCAATATCTCGCTGTTATGGTGTGTGTTCTTTTCATAGGAACAGCTTTAACAGCAGTGACTGGAACATCTCTTGTTGCTAATCGTGTATCTAAGCAACAAGGAACTCAACAATCTCAAGTGATGCTAGAAAGCGATCAAAATACACTCAGTTTTGTTGTTACCTTTGGTCAACCAACATTAACTGAGAAAAAATTTTATGGAGATCGCTATACCACGATAGCTCTACCTGGTACACTTTCGATTGGTGAATACGCTGGTGCTCCAACCTTACCAGTGAAGACATTTAAAGTATTACTTCCACCGCAGACAACGGTCAAAGAAATTTCTATTTTAGGGGAACCACGAGAATTTCTCCAGGAATCATGCATTCTTCAGGCACATCCTATCATTCCGTATCAGAATCCCATTGTATTAGGGGAAGAGGCACCCTTGGAGATTGACATTGATACTGAATTGTACACTAGAGATGCGCTGTTCCCAACAGATCTTGTAAAGGAGTATCAAGTAGGGTATAGTCATGGTTATACACTGTGTTCGGTTTCACTTCACCCAGTACAATACAATCCAGTCCAAGGCAAAGTATGGATCTATAACGAAATGACCGTGGAGATTCTCCTTGATGAGGCTGAGTCCAATCCTTTCTATCGAAATATGCCAGAAGATAGAGAATGGGTAAGTTCCCTTGTGATGAACCCTGAGATGGTTGCATCCTATACGCCCTTGGAGCTTCCAGGTCGAGGCTATCCTGGAGGTATCTGTGATCCTGAGGATGATTTTGATTATGTTATCATTACGACGACGCATGAAGGATTAGACCATTGGGTTGCTGGAGGAGCAACACCGTATAACTGGACGAGTCTCATGCAAAAACACGAACTTGATGATGGGCTGGCATGCACGCTAGTGACCATTCAAGAAATTGATGTCCATCCTGATTATCAAGACCCTGATCCACTCTATGATGATCTCCAAGCACACATCAGGGAATTTTGTAAGGATGCCTATCAAGATTGGGGCACGCAGTATATTTTTATTGGTGGTGATGATGAGTGGATTCCGGCACGACACATGAAATATGATTACGAAGGCAATGTTGATTCCGATATTTACTGGAGTAATCTTGACTACACCTTTAACGATGACCACGATACGTTGTGGGGAGAAGAAGGAGATCCTGGTTTTGATCTGTATGCTGAGTTGTTTATCGGTCGTATCACCTGTGATGTCCCACAGGATGTCTCAAATTGGATGAAAAAAAGTTTTTACTATACCGATTCCACCTTCCAAGACTATCTTGACAACGCTGCTTTTTATGGAGGAGTTCTGGGATGGAACTGTCAGGGAGATGATTTCATCGACTATAGTGCTATTAAAGGCACTGACGATTGGCTTGGTCCTATTCCAGGTGCCCATGGTGAATACCCCAGTTGGCTAGGTTTTCAGTACGGTTTTGAAACTTGGAATGCTAACAATCCTGGCATGGAATATGACCTTTCAGTTAAATGGACAGGAGAATCACCCAATCCAGGATGGCAGGGGGGATCTGAATCTGCAGCTATTGCTGGGTTAAAGGATGCCATTAACAATAACCTAGCTACGCTCATCAGTGGCGTTGCTCATGCCAACGAGGATATGTCCCTTGATGTTGGTATGTCCACCTGGGAAGGACAATACCATAACACCGAGCCGTTCTTTATTCATGATTTTGGCTGCCATTGTGGTGATATGGATGCCGCAGATGATGGGGTCTTGCATTCTATGCTCTTCCATTCTGACACAGAACTGGCATTTGCCTGTGTGTACAACACGTGCTATGGCTGGGGATCCTTTGACGATACCAATTCCTCAAGTGCCCTGCAAATGAAGAGTTGGTGGGACTATTTCTTTGATACCCTTAATAATTCAGGAAGCACCCATAATTGGCAAATGGGCAAAGCGATGGCCTGGTCCAAGGATACTATGGCACCGACGATTGACTGGACCTATACAGGAGCTCCTGGAAGTTGGCGTGGTGTTATTGAAGGATGTCTACTCTTTGGTGATCCAGCACAAAAAATCAAACCTCCGGTCCAACCAGACCATAATATTGGGGTACAAACCTTGGATGTTTCTTCTCACGAACCTGCAGATGAGGACATCTGGGTTGGTGCTACGTTATACAATAACGGCCAAAATGATGAAACCGACGTTGAAGTATCATTTTTAGTCGATGGTTTTGTCCAAGACAGTACGACCATACCGTTCTTTGCCCAAGGTTCTGTTGAAGAAGTGGGCTGGTGGTATCATACTCCTACACAGGGTTGGGAGACTCATTGTGTCAATGTCACTCCGGTTCCTAATGAAGATATTCTCTATGACAATGAACGATGCAAGGATGTTATCTATGGACCGGATATTGCTGTTACGGAGATTCAGGCACCAGAGTACCTTGGACAAGGATTCCCCCAAGATATAAAGGGATACATCCAAAATCTTGGACCCACCGATGAACTGGTGACTATTGAATTTATTGCCAATGAGTTGCTTCAGGAAACAACAGATATCTTCTTAACAAGTGGTGAGAATGCTTGGGTGACCTTTAGCTGGGATGGTGTTGACTCAGGTCTGGGTACCTACGATGTGACGATTCATGCAGTACCGGTTCCAAATGAATACTATCTGCAGAATCAAGAGAAGAGTGCCGAGGTCACGGTCTTTGCTGCTATTGGCAATATCCTATTAGTAGATGATGACGATGGAGATGCCTATGAATCCTGGTATGAAACAGCACTGCTGGCCTCAAACTATGTCTACGAAATCTGGGATCGTAGTGGTCAGGGATCGCCTAGTCCCGGTGTCATGCAAGGCTATACAGCCGTGATTTGGTTTACCGGCATGGATTATGGATCAACACTTGATGCAACGGATCAAGCAAATCTTGCCACCTTTTTAGACAATGGTGGAAAGCTGTTTGTCTCTGGCCAAGATATTGGCTATGATATTGGTGGCAGTTCTTTCTACTCTAACTACTTCCATGCAACCTATCTCGTAGACACCGCAGGATACAGCATTGAAGGTGAGCCTGGCGATGTCATCGGTGATGGTCTTTCTTTTGCTATTGAAGGTGGCGATGGTGCTAGTAACCAAGAGTGGCCAGATGGTATTGCTGTAAATACCCCTGCGGTCACTATCTTTTCCTACAGTGATTCTCCGTCCCATGATGGTGGATTACGAGTAGAAGAAGGTGCACATCGTCTTGTCTATCTTTCCTTTGGTTTTGAAGGAATTGACAGTCAAGAAGATCGCACCACGGTGATGACCAGAATCCTTGGTTGGCTTGCTGCCGAGCATGATCTTGCAGTCACTGGTCTTGATGTTCCAGCACAAGTCACACAAGGAGAAGGAACTGACGTGTATGCCACTATTATGAATGGTGGCATTAATGATGAGACAGACATTATTGTGGACTTCACGGTCGATGGATTTGTAGAAGATACCATAGAAATTGCAGAACTTTCTGCGGGTCAAGCTACAGAAGTTATGTTCTTCTGGAATCCCACTGTAGGTATGTACGAGGTAGGTGTTGAGGTTCATCCAGTTCCCGGTGAAGAAATTCTTTCCAATAATGCTCAGTATGCCATGGTAGAAGTAATCCCTGCTCCACAAGATGATGTAGGAGTCAGTGAGATCCTTCATCCTAGTGATGAGGCCTACTCAGCGTGGCATACCGTCGAAGCACTGGTTAGTAACTACGGTGATCTTTCCCAAGAGGATGTCCTGGTCAATTGTTCCATTTATTCAGGATGGGTCGGCACCTACTTTGATGAAGATTTCTCAGGATCCTTCCCACCACCAGGTTGGAGTCAAGAACAAACCGGTGAATGGGAACAATCAAGTACGAATGCAGCAGGAGGCATATCACCAGAGGCTCGACTCAACTGGTATGACATTAGCGGAGATTATGCCTATCTTCAGTCCGCGCCAGTCAATACCATCGGAGGCATCACCTTAACACTAGAGTTCAAACACTTTATCGACCATTATTCTAGTAGCTTCAATTGTCGCGTCCTCACCCGAGCTGATGGTGCTGATTCTTGGACGGATGTTACACCCTGGAGCAACCCTGTTGGTAGTGATATTGGACCAGAAATGCATTCCCTTGATATTAGCCATGATATTGGAGAGGCAACCCAAATTCGCTTTGAGTTTGATGGATACTACTGGAATCTTGATGACTGGTATCTTGATGATGTCATGCTTTCTTCTTCAGCAACCAAAGATGGAGGAGACCTTATCTACTCAGCGGAAACCTATGTTGATGTTCTTGCCCATGATGATGTTGTAACATCCTTTAGTCCCCCCTGGTTTGCAGATGAGGGAAGCTATCTTCTTGAAGTGACTACCCTCCTAGTTGGTGACGAACATCCAGAAAATGACCTAGTATCGACAGCGATTTTAATCCTTCCAGCGGTTCTAGGTGATACCAATGGCGATGGTCTTGTCAATGTCGAGGATTTGCTAACGGTCCTTGCTCAATGGGGCACCACTGGACCAGAAGGAGATGTCAATTTCGATAATACAGTCAATGTCGAAGACCTTCTCATCGTACTAGCGAATTGGACAACCTAAGTGGCATACTCTTTGCCACTCTTTCTTTTTCTTTCTAATGTAAAACTAAGTGGTAAACAGTGGGCCCGCCCGAATTTGAATCGGAGTCTCTGGCTCCCAAAGCCAAAAGGATGGACCAAGCTACCCCACGGGCCCTTATGTAACGGAGTAACAAAATATTCTATTAAAACTTTTATCTTAGTTGATAAGTAGAAAAAGATTACAGTTCCTCGGTAGGAGGAGCATCTTCTTGAGAAAGCAATCCTTTTTCAAAATTCTGTTTAATTTCTTTTAATTTTAATTCTAGGTAGTACTCAGGAGAAATAATAAAATCATGTTTCAAGTTTCCACTGGAAAATTCATTTTTGAAATGTTTTTTAATTTCTTCAAATAAGACGGATGTTGTTTTGTCCATGACTTGATCGACAAACTGTTCAACAGATTGATGATCGTTACGATCAATTGAACTATACCATTCGAGTGCTTCTTTTCTAATTTTATCTTTCATAGTTTCCCCCCACGGTATAAGCACTGAATCTGGTGAGACTTTAAAAATATATCTTTATCAGCGTGATGCTTAAGTGGTACGATTTGTCTAGAGACTTGATAAGATCTGTACAAGAAACAGTATAAACTCAGAGAGTAACCAACCCTATGAGATACATGATTGCTGATGAAGAAAAACTGGAAAAAATTCGACAGTTTGTGAAAATATGGACCTCTAAAACTATCGAATAAATGGAAAATGTTTATGTAACAGGTTTCTTTTTCTGTTGCCATGGATTTTAATCCTCGAAAGCCTCTGCATCTTTTTACTGCAATCATTGTGCTTGGTGCTCTGTTCTTACTTGTTGTTTCTCCAATTCTTTCGTATATTGGAACTCTTCCTACCACCCAGGAAATTGACCTTTCTGAATGGTTAATTATCCTGAGTTTTCTTATTACTATGGCGATCTTTCTGTTGGTTCCTTTCCTGTGGTATGTTCTTGTCAATGAGTTTTCTTTTAGGGAAATGTTGAAAGCTTTACAAATTAAAAAAACAGGATGGGAACAAGCAATTTTCTGGAGTATTCTTGCCGTTATTTTCATGTTTTGCATTGTTATACTTGGAGGTCTTGTTGTTACCTTTCTAGGATTTGGAGAGGAGGACGTCTCTAATATCGAAGATCTTGCGGGTAACCTTTCTCTTGTCTCTCTGTTGCTTGTGGTCGTGTTTCAATCTGCTGGTGAAGAGCTTTTCTTTCGAGGATTTCTCTTGGAAAAGCTCCATACGATGGCAGGTAAGCAAGCAGCCATTATCATCACTTCGATTCTCTTTGGACTGGCACATCTCTCCTATGGACAAGTGTATACAAGTGTCTTGACTGCTCTGCTAGGAGTAGTACTTGCCTATGTGGTACTAAAAACGCGCAATCTAGGAGCTGCCATGCTTGCCCATATTCTCTATAATGGAGCAAGTTTTGTCTTGTATTTCTTCTATCAAACACTGTCATCCTAAAGCGTTAATTCTTTAAAGCATGGAACAATGCCATATCAGAAAAGGTGAATCGATGCAGAAAGAACAAACCTTTGTCATGATTAAACCAGATGGAGTTCAGCGGGGACTCATTGGAAATATTCTTCATCGCTTTGAGAAGAGAGGCATTAAAATTGTCGCTCTGAAAATGGTCACAGTAAGCAAAAAGCTTGCAGAACAACATTATGGTGTTCACAAAGGCAAACCCTTTTTTGAACCTACGGTTCAATACATTACCTCTTCTCCAGTCGTTGCAATGGTCCTAGAAGGCAACAATGTTATCGAGATAGTTCGTAGTATGATGGGAAAAACCAATCCACAGGAGGCTGCACCTGGAACAATACGAGGAGATTACGGTCAATTTATTGGGAGAAATATTGTCCATGGGTCTGATAGTGCCAAGACCGCGACATTTGAAATCAATCTGTGGTTTACTCCTGAAGAACTTGCAAGCTATACCAGAATTGACGAAAAATGGCTTGTAGAAGAGAAAATTTAAAAATTGTACAATAATCTTTATATATTAAATACTCTTATTTCTTCAAGAAACATTTTTATAAATTAGGGAGGAAAAAAATGAGAAACATAAAATTTTTGGTAGTAAGTGCAATTATACTTTCTCTGTTGTGTTCATCAATTCCTGCGATGAATGAACAGGGAAAAATAGATATTTTAGATGACTGGGAACTTGTTGTTGGTAATGGTATTGGTGGGGAACCGGACAATCGTTATCTCTGGTGTGCAACGGTGTATGAAGTTGATGGAGAAGATTATCTCTACGTTGGAACCAGTTCTGATGATGATCATCCTCTTTGGATGATAGGTCATGGTGGAGATCCCAATGTTTATCGAACCAATGCAGATCTTCCTGGAGCTAATGATTGGGAGGATATTACACTTCCCGAGATGAAAGAATGGTGTCGTGGGTTTCGAAAAATGCAGGTCTATAATGGCAATCTCTACATGGGAACGCATGTCGATCCTATTACTGATGTACCCATACAAGAACAAGGATGCAAACTCTGGAAACATGATGGAACTAATTGGGAAATGGTAATTACTAAAGGATTTGGAACAGTTCCTAAATGTCATTCTGTTCGTTCGATGGCGATTTTTAATGGTTATCTCTATGTGGGAACGTCACGATTTGTGGGATCGAGTGGACGCTTATTCCGTTCAGCTAATACTGATCCTGATGGACCTGAGGATTGGATTGATGTAATACCACCAAGTATCCAATATCCTACAGGCGGTTTTGGTATTGAAAATACTGGTATTACTAACCTGAAGGTATTTAATAATCGTTTATACGCGAGTTGTAGTGGTTTTCATGCTCAAGTGTGGCGAACCAAAGCAGGAGTCACCGTTCCTCAAGATATCAATGATTGGGAAATTGCTTATGTCAATCCAGAACCCTTGACCAATATTGCTATTTTAGGAATGAGAGAATTCAAGGGCCAGTTGTATGTTGGAACTGTTAATCTTGACGAAGGATGTGAAGTCTGGCGATCAGACACTGGTGCGTATGGTGATTGGGAATGGGTGATCAAGCGAGGTTCAATTTACTATGATGGGCCTGCATGTCCTAAACAACCACGCGAGGGAGACAATTGCAATTGTTATGCCTGGCAGATACAGGAATTTGATGGAGAATTATATGTTGGAACCATGAACTCGACTAGCGTCATGGAACCACCTATTGATTATGCTGGATTTGAATTATGGAAATCTGAATCAGGTGATCGTGGGGATTGGGAATTTGCCTCTCCCAATGGCTTTGGTAATTCTGACAACTATGGTGTACGGAACATGTTGACTTATAAGAATTATTTTTATGTTGGAACGGCAAAGCCATTTCGATATCAGCATCACCCTCCAGACGAAAATACCCCGGGTTGTGAACTCTGGAGATTAGGAGGAGATATTATCGATAATCCACCTGATGCTCAATACATCTGGCATGATGCAGACGGATCTGATCCTGGTACAGTCCTAACTTTTGATGCGTCCTGGTCGTCTGATGACCATGGCATCATTTCCTATGAATGGGATTGGAACAATGATGGTACCTATGATGATCTTTTTTACAATCCCTATTGCACCCATGATTATGGTGATTCTCAAGGACATACCTGTCGACTCCGTGTCACTGATACTATCGATCAAACCGATATGATAGTCCATGAAGTTCAAGCAAATAAAAATGCTCTTCCTGATGAACCTTCAAATCCCATACCTGAAGATGATGCTACTGATATTGATCCTGATGCAGCACTTCTTTCAGTTGCTGTTTCCGATCCTGATGAAGACATTCTAGAAGTTAAATTTTATAAAAAAATCTCTACCGGAACAATTGGTATTTCAACAGAAAATGAATGGAATCAAGGAACCTTTGAAGAGACTACCACCGATGGAAGTGGCAGTCTTATTCTTGTTAAAGATGCATCTTTCTATGGCGGAGGAACAGAAGACATTACTATTTATCCAGGATATCCTCCATTAGAAGAGGATCTTATTTGCCATGATCTTGTCATCCAATCTAATGCTGTCTTAGAGACAAAAGGACATACGATTCGTGTCTCTGGCACGTTAACTAATTACGGTACCATAACGGATAGCAACTCCGGTGGAACTGGCGGATCTAGTGGATCTGGTGGTGAAGGAGGGTACAGTTATCTTCCTCATCATGACCCAACAAGTGGAACACCTGGAACTGATGGAGATCCCCCTCAACAGTACTATCAAGCTGGAGATGGAGGAGATGGTGGGGCCGGTGGCTCTGGTGGTGGTGGTTCGTATGATACTTCTTTTCCAATTGCAGGATTGACAGCAGGTGGTAATGGTGGCGATGGTGGCGATGGTGGCAAAGGAGGAGGTTATGTCAACATCTTTGCGTATGCCCTTGATAATTACCATATCATTCATGCCGATGGATTTCCTGGAGGCTCTGCTGATAATGGAGGTAACGGAGAATACGTTGCTTACGATTGGAGTATATTATACCAAGATTGGCTTCGAGATGCTGCTAGTGGTGGCGGTGGTGGCGGAGCTGCAGGCGATGGTGGTGATGGTGGATGCGTTGAAATCTACTATGCTAACCTTATCAATCTAGGTGACATCCATGCAGTGGGTGGAACAGGTGGCGACAAAGGAAATGCAGGTATTAGCTATTGTACTCAGTTAGAACATGACTATTACTATACACAGCATTTTGAACCTGGCGCTGAAGGCATCGATGGTGGTGGAGCAGGAGGAGAATCCGATGTGGGAGACCACTGCGGCCCAGATCAAGCAGAAGATGGGGCTCAAGGTAATCCAGGACAAAATTCAACACCACTTCTTGATCCTCTTATTCCAGAATACGAACCAATTGGAACCTATTATTCAGAAGTCTTTAATATTGGAGAGGTTGTCGATTGGGAACATACCAACGTGGAGGTCTCAACACCCCCAGGAACCTTAGTTACAGTTGCATATGGGGAATATAATGCTGGAGACTGGATTTGGCATTCTTCTTTAGCAAATGTTCCAGATGCAAGTACTATCCGTCTTCGTATTACCTTGCAAACATCAGATCCCTTTGCCACACCAGAAGTTCATTCGATTTCAGTATTCTATCGCAAAGGAACTTTACTTGGTACAGACACTACTCCCAGCGGTACACGTGCCTATTGTTTCTGGGAAGATTTAGATCCTATGACCACGTACTATTGGTATACAGTTGCCCAAGATGACGAGTATGGTGTTCACTCAGCGATATGGTCGTTTACAACAGGCGTAAGCAATCAGCCACCCTCTGTCCCAAATCAACCAATAGGAAGGACAATACTCTATCAAGGATTCGACTTTTCGTATCAAACTAGTGCGACCGATCCTGAGGGACATGATATTTTCTATTGTTGGGACTGGGGAGATAATTGGCCTGAAGTATGGCTAGGTCCCTACCTTTCTGGTGAAGATGCCATCATGCCTCATCAGTGGGAAGAGATTGGACAATACGATATACAGGTAAAAGCGAAAGATGATCCTGATGGTGATGGCGATCCTGCTGATGGCATCGAAACAGCATGGTCACCAATTCTCTCTGTTGAAGTACGTCTTCCTGGAGATATTGATGGCAATGAGGTAGTTGATGTCAATGATTTACTATTGCTTCTTGGGGCTTGGGGAGATAATCCAGGCCATCCTGCCGACATCAATGGTGACGATTGCATCAATGTTAACGATTTACTTATCCTACTGGCTCATTGGTCATCATAGGTGGACTATCGCCTCCCCCTCTCTCTTTCTGTATCGTAATACTTTTAAATAGAGGTGTATTTATAATAAACTATTATGATAGGGGGAGTACCTTTTGAATAAACAACAAAAAGTAATCGTAAATCTGTGTATTATTTGTCTTTTATGCAGTAATATAAGCATGGCTTTATCAATAGAAACAAGTAAAAAAGTACTACTCGATGTTGACATAATACAACCATCAACCACGAATAATCTCTCTTTAGAACATCACACTACTAAATATGATGATAAGCAGCTTTCTCAGTTTTATCCAGAAGATCAATCCGGTATCGTTCTAGGTAGTATTTTAGTACGATTGAAAGAAGGGTTGGAGAGTGCAACCTCTGAAACGATTCTTCAATGTCTATCTCAAGCATCTACCGAACCACTTACTTTTTCCCCTGTCGTGAGTGCACACAAATTATATACCGTTGACCATGGGACAAAGAATAAAGAGAGAAAGCATCAGTTTGGGCTAGATAGATGGGTAGAACTTTGTATTGATCCTGAAGTAAATATTCTCTTTGAAGTAGAGAAATACCAACATCATCCTCTTATTGAAATAGCACAACCAAAGTACGAACTGGAAGCGTATCGAGTCCCTAATTATCCGTACTATCATTCCAATGGAAGCTGGGGACAGGACTATCAGGACCTGTATGGACTACATCGTATCAACGTAAGTAGCGCTTGGGATCATACGATTGGAGATAGTGATATTATCGTTGCTGTTGTCGATAGTGGTGTAGATTATACCCACCCCGATATGGCAGATAACATGTGGATTAATACCGATGAACTCCCCGATAATGGGATAGATGATGATGGCGATGGCTTTATTGACAATCTCCATGGTGCTGACTTTGCAGGAGACGATGGCGATCCCATGGATTTCTATGGCCATGGAACCCATTGTGCTGGAACCATTGCTGCAGTAGGAAATAACTCCCTTGGTGTGGTTGGCGTCACCTGGCAAACACAGATCATGGCCGTAAAATTCTTATTAGATAGTGGAGGTGGAGATGTACTCGACGCTGCAGATGCGATTATTTGGGCAGTAGACCAAGGAGCACACGTCATTAGTAATAGTTGGGGCTATATTCTGCGCACCCCATCAGATCCTATTTTGGAAAATGCAATTCACTATGCCTATGATGCAGGTTGTGTTCTGGTGTTTGCTGCCGGAAATATCAATGATGATGTCCAGTTTTATTGTCCTCAAAATATGGAGGAAACCATTACGGTTGCGGCAACCGATTATAATGATATCAAGGCACCGTTTTCCTGTTGGGGTGAAAAAGTAGATGTCTGTGCCCCTGGCGTTAATATTCTTTCTCTACGGGCAGAAGGTATTGATCCCTATGGAGATGGATCTCACATAGTCGGTGATCACTATCTTTATATGAATGGCACCAGCATGGCAACGCCGCATGTGGCAGGGCTTGCCGCATTGATGCTTGCAAAAAATCTCAGTCTTACTCCAGATATGATTAAAATCATCATGAAAAATACAGCTGATCCCGTGTCCTCTCCTGTGATTTTAGGAGGCGGACGCATTAACGCCTCTGAAGCAGTACGACGAGAACCTGCCTTAGCGGTAGTGCATTCACCAGAAGAGTGGGCAAACTGTACAGGAATGATTGATTTTCAGGGAACTGCTTGGGGGCAACTCTTTACTTCCTATATACTTGAATATGGTCGTGGTCGCTCTCCTGAATCCTGGACGGAGCTTCTCACTTCTTCTACAGAAATTATTGATGGTATTGTTGGATCGCTAGATACTTCAGGATTGGACGATGGAATCTATACGATTCGATTACAGGTCCATTGCAGTGATGGTATCTCTCAAGACACGGCGTGGTTTGTTGTTAATTATGAACAATCTACTCTAGTCGTAGATGATAATGGAAGTGCTGACTATCACTTCATTCAACAGGCAATCTATGATGCAGGATGGCACGACACGGTTCTAGTGCAGGAAGGTGTGTATGTTGAAAATCTCTTTATCGATCGGTCGATCAAGCTACTTGGAGAACATGCAGAAACAACGATTCTGCAGGCAACGATAGCGGCAGGGTGTATGTATCTCATGGCAGATGACATCACCGTTTCAGGATTGACCGTTCTTCAAAATCAATCAAAATATACAGGAATTGGTGTTTATTCAGACCATAATGTGGTGACTGGTAATATCATTCGAGGTACCAGTGATGGTATTGAACTTGAATCCTCATCACACAACGTTGTTTCAGAAAATCTCATCACTCACAATAGCATAGGAATAACCATCTCAGGGTCCTGTGTGAATACGACCATAGTAAATAACACCATTAGTGAGAATTCGAAATTTTCCAGTATGGGAATCTTTCTGGTGGCCTTTTTTGGCTCCTCGTCTTGTTATGACACCGTTATTCAAGGTAATGTGATTGCCCATAATGGGGATGTAGGTATTGTACTTGCAGCAGCATTACAGGGGAGTTGTGAGGCCACCTCCATTGTTGATAATGTGATTCATACCAATGTCAACACAGGCATTTGGATGCTCATTGCTGTTGATGGACATTGTGATAGCACGTTTATCGTCAATAATACGATAGCAAACTCCTATCAAGGTATAGATTGTGATGTGAAAGCATCTGGATCAACCAATACCAATATGCTGCTTACCCAAAATCTCGTCTCCAATAATGACATTGGTATTGATACCGAAACGTCTTTTCCCCCTGTTTCAAGTGAAGCAGTTCTGACAGAAAACGCCGTTGTTGGCAATCATCACCTTGGGATTTGTCTCGAGGGAGGAACTGATAATAGCAACACCTTGTATCATAATACCTTCCTGTATAATACCCACAATGCCTATGATAATGCAAGTTCTATCTGGGATGATGGCTATCCTAGTGGAGGAAATTATTGGAGTGATTATCAAGGGGAGGATAGTAATGGTGATGGCATTGGTGATGTCCCGTATATAGTTCCTAATGGAACCCATCAAGACAGGTATCCGCTGATGCTTCCTTGGGACTATGGAATGGATTCACCTCCTGTTGTCTACATCGATGATGATTTTACACAGGCTACTCCGCGATGGCAGTATGATCATTTTGCGGTTGTGCAAGATGGGATAACAACGGTTCGAAAGAATGGTATTGTATTTGTATACAATGGTACCTATCCAGAGCATATCAGTATCAGTAAACCGTTATCCCTGCTTGGGCAACGTAATACGTCTGTGTCCTTTGACAGGGTAGATGCTGATGCACCCGCCCTCCAGATTCAAGACACACAGCTAGTGAGCTGTGCACATTTGCTATGTGATCAGCATGCATCAGGTATTATGGTCAATGCATCTAGGTTCGTGACTCTCACTCATAATCATCTTTATGATAATGTTCCTGTCAATTGTTCACTATTGAATAGTAGTGCAGGAATTGTTCTTGCACATGCAACCTCTGTTGTCCTTGCTCAGAATGATATTCAAGGTAATACGTGGGGCATTCGTGTGATTGCCTCCTCTAATATCACTATGAAGGACAATATTATCTATAATAACACCAACCCTTCGCTACAAGTGGCAACCTTTCCAACAAACTTTGGTGGTATTCTTCTTGAACCTACTACCAAAGGCAGTTTAATTTTTGAAAACACTCTTTGCTCCAATGAGTATGGCATTGCAGTGAATTCTAATAGTACGCATAATCGCATCTATCATAATACGTTTCTAAATAATGTATACAGTGGCAGTGATGTCAATGAAGAAAATGTCTGGGATGATGGCTATCCATCAGGCGGAAACTACTGGGATGATTATGCAGGATGTGATGCAGAAGAAGATGGCATTGGCGATAGTCCCTACCTACTAGCTGGTGCAGCTTCCTTTGATTCTTGTCCTTTGATGAGCCCCTGGACTGGTGTCAGTCCGGTCCCTTATGGCGTTATCTTTGTCGATGATGATTATACTGAAGGTACTGCTGGCTGGAAGTATAATCATTTTAACAACCTTCAAGAGGGAATCGATGAGGTTGAAGAGCATGAAAATGTATCCGTTCAACCTGGTCAGTATCGAGGTCCTATCTTTATTGAAAAACCTTTACTCTTACAGGGTAAAGACAAAGACACTACCATTATTTATGGTATGGGGCCTCTTGATATCAGTATGATTGGATTAAAGATCAATCACACCTATGAAGTAAGTATCGCAGGATTCACTCTTCGTGATTATTATTATAATATCTATCTTGACACCTGCTCTCGTATCATGGTGACTGATGCTCTTATCACTAATACGATAGTAGTTCCTGAAGAAACCGATCCTGGGGTAGGCGTTGTTGTACAAGAATCTGAAGAAATTATCTTTAGAAACAATCGTATTTCAAACAAAGCGTGGGGCCTTCAGCTTCTTGACAACACAACCCTATGTGATATCATTGGTAATGCCTTTACTAACAATACTGGTTTTCAGGGAGGAAATGGTGGTGGCCTTAGCCTTGAGTGGACTACGACAGAGAATCTCTTGTATCATAACAATTTCATGAACAATAGTATCAATGCTTTTGATGAAGGTTCCAATTTGTGGCATAGTGGTTATCCAAAGGGCGGTAACTATTGGGATGACTATGAAGGGTCTGACGAATTTTCAGGTCCCGGTCAGAATATCTCAGGTAGTGATGGTCTTGGTGATACCCCCTATGAAATACCAGATCAAGGAAACATAGATCCCTATCCTTTAATGACTCCCTGGGTACACCTTCTTGGTGATATTAATGAAGATCGTTTCGTTAATGTTGTGGATCTCCTCCTACTCTTGCAAGCATGGGGCCCCAATCCAGGCCATCCTGCTGATTTGAATGAGGACGATGTGGTAAACACTGAAGATCTTCTCATATTGCTGGGCAACTGGAGTGAATAAATCGTTTCAGATATTGCCTTTTTAGAAGTTACATTGAAAAAAAAGGAATGTTTAAATACAAAGAAATTGTTCAATTATCCCTAATTATCTATAGAAATTTGGTGGAGGAGACGAATTTATGCCAAAAGATATGTTAACAAAAATTGGAAGCTGGGCATTTCTTATTGGAATCCTGATTGCACTTATCATTGGATTCTACGAAGCATCAACCATAGAAAATGGCGAGAACTTCTTTGCAACAGACACAGGTGGTGCTGTTGCTTGGGTGCTTGCCATCATTGGAGTGATTATAGGATTACTAGCCGTACTGGGGAAAGGAACCATTACTGCTAAGGAAATTCCTGGATTTCTGATGGCAGGAATCGCCCTTGTGGTGATGGGCGGTGTCTTTGCAGGATCCTCTAGTTTTGCTTTTATCGATCCTTGGATTGGATCAATACTTGCTGGTGTCTCTATGAGCCTATCTATCTTTGTAGCACCGGCAGTAGGTATCTTAGCGATTAAAGCAATTTGGGATATCGGAAAAGACTAAACTTCTCTTTTCTTCTTTTTTTCTTTATTTAGAAAACATACCATTTTAAGGTTCTTTTTGATTCTTTTTTTGGTACTATGCACAAAACCATGGTTGTTTTTGGAGGATTAGTTATTCTTCTTTTAATGTTCTCAGGATGTCAAGAGCAAACATCAGTTGAATATGGAAATCAGAATCCAATTGCCTATGCAAATGCTGATAGCATAGCAGGTACGGTTCCATTCCTGGTTAATTTTACAGGATCAGGTCTTGATTATGATGGCCATATTATGGAGTATAGGTGGGATTTTAAGGATGGAACGACCTCAACAGATCAAAATCCCCAGCATCTCTTTGAACAGGTTGGTACCTATTCATGTACCTTAACGGTCATTGATGATGAGGATGGAACAGCTACTGATTCAGTTATTGTATTTGTCACTGAGCCTACCTATGATGATGAATCCTTCACTCAATGGATTACAGGGGCCAATACTCAAATTAGTACGACCCAGTATAGTATCAAAAATATTCCCCGTGAAAAGCACCAAGACATTCTTGAACAAAGTAAAGCACTTGAACAAACGCTCTTAGATACTCTTGAAGAAAGCTCAATGTATATGCTTTCAGAAGATGGAGAGGAATTAAGAGCGTTAGTTGTATCTTATCTTACAGCACTTCAGGAGTGGTGTTATTACCTTGAAATGTATCATATTCTTGCTCAACAAGAGCCAAAGGATATCCAAGAGATGGAAATAAATCTAGGAATAGCAGACGAGTATGATGCTGTTGCAGAGAGTTATCAATTTGAAATTTTACAAAACTTGCATTAATAAGCAAAGAAGATACTCTTTTAAAATAAATTTAAAGGAAAAAAGACAATTTATTATAATAGTAAGTTTTATATATACTACTATATTTTATTTTTAAAGGTAAATGTTAAATAATTAACATTTTATCTCAATTAAAATTTTAAAAAGGGAGGAAAAATATGAAAATATCTAGACATTCTATAAGATTTTTTGTTTTAATAACAACAATGCTAGTAACAATAAGTGGATTTAGTACTGCAATTGGAAATACATACTCTACTATTTCTAAAGATAATAATATAGGAAATTGCGACACGATTACCGCTTTGGAGAGGGAAAGAGAACGAACTACTCATGCAACTCCGTCTATTCATTTTATAAAAGATGAACTATCAAATACGCTCCTAGTAGTATCCACAGAAAATAATATGGACTGGAGTAATGTTAAATATAAAAAAGGATCTTCTTGGAGAAATGTCCCTGGGCACACTCAAGGAGAAATTGCCGTTGGAGATAGCATTGTGTCTGATACTCAACAGGTTGAATTATTGTGGATGCCAACAAACGCTCCTCTTGGGAGGTGGACCTTTTCATCAATACAACAAAAAAGTCAACCTGATTATTCCAATACTGAAATTGAAGAAATGAGAGGAAGAAGTCAGGATGTTACACCAGAATGGACGTATTCTGATGGTACCGGTGTCATATCTGTTGCAGTTTCTGGTAATGGAGAATATATTGCTGCAAAAACTGCAAGTAATATTATTCTTTTTGATAAAGATAGTAGCTCACCGCTCTGGATGAAATCAACAGGAAATAATATGGGTTATGTTGCAGTCTCTTCAGATGCTTCCTATATTGCAGTAAGTGCTTATAATGAACTCAGGCTCTATAATCGTAATGGTGGCCTATTATGGACTAGAACAACAGGAGGATTCATTTTATCGGTTGCGATGTCCACCAACGGAGAATATACAGTTATTGGGTGCGATGATAATAAAGTGTACTTTTTTGATAAAGACAGTAGCACTCCTCAATGGACATATACAGCAGGTGGTGATGTTAACTCTGTTGATATTTCTGATAACGGAAATTACATGATTGCTGGATCTTCTGATGCTAAGGTGTATTGTTTTACGAAAAGCAGTGGTACTCCTGAGTGGATCTATTCAGATAGTGATGGGTATTTTGACACAGAATCTGTAGCAATCTCTTCAAATGGTATCAATATGGTTGCTGGAGATACTGATGGGGATATTTATTTGTTCTATATAGCAACAGCTCCTACACCCGAAGGCTCGTATGCAACAGGTAGTTATATTCGTGGTATAGACATGGAAGGTTTTATTATAGCTGCAGGAGCTGGAAATTCCAATCTTTATAGATTTCTCTTTACACCTACTTCGTTAATACCGTTTGGATATTACAGTGAGGCAACTGCACCATATAATCAAGTGTGTATGCCTGATGACGGTCTTCCCATACTGGGTGCTTGTGATAGTCCAGATAACCATATTCGATGTCCAGCCTTATGGCATTATCAAACTGGTGCATTAGTATATTCTGTTGCCACATCAGATAGTGGGGAGCAAGTGGCTGGTGGTGGAAATGATAAAAAAATCTACTTTTTTGATATGAATACCATAACCTTTTATACCAATCCTTCTACAGGAGGAACTATTACCTTTGATGATGATGAATATGAACATTCCAATCAAACAAGTCGACCAGATGGAACCTATTCTATTACAGCAACTCCTCCTCCCAATTATAATTTTGATCATTGGGCGTCAACAGGGGGAATCGACATTGATAATCCCTATGGGGCATCCACAACAGCAACAATTTCTGGTGATGGCAGTATCACAGCATATTTTGATACCAATACCATAACATTTTATACAGATCCTACAAATGGCGGCACTATTACTTTTGATGGAAGTACGTATAGTAATGGGCAGAGTACACAAAAACCAGATGGTAACTATGCTTGTATTGCAAATCCTTCCTCTGGCTATTCATTTAACCATTGGACAGATAGTGGAGGAGTAAGCATAATAAATGAATTTGATCCCACAACGACTGCAGATGTCAATGGAGATGGAAGTGTTAAAGCATGGTTTGTCGAAGATCCCATACTCTGCTATGATCCAGATACAATACACTTTGAATCGCATGAGCAGGGTTGGACAGGCTATGAAAACTTTGAGATCTGGAATTGCGGAGGAGGAACATTGCACTATGATTTCTCAGAAGGACTGTCCTGGATTGATGTAAGTCCCGATAGTGGGCAATCAACAGGAGAACATGATACCATAACAGTAGAAGTAATGAACACAGACTCGATGAGTGGTTACTACAGTGGGAATATCCATATAGATACCGATGAGGATGGGAGCGGCAATGTGTTTGTGGATATTACCATCTATGAAGAGCCTGAGATTCAGTTAACGCCAGAAAGTCATGACTTTGGTCAGGTGTACATTGATGAGTGTTCTAATGAGTTTACGTTTACCTTAAAAAATATTGGTGGAGGAACCGCTGAAGGTGATGTGTCGCTTTCCGGCGAGCATGCCACTCAATTTGATATCACGCAAGGACAGGGATACTTTTCTCTTGCCGCTGGTGCCACAAAACCTATTAAGGTGAAATTTTGTCCCACCTCTGAAGGATATAAGAATGCTTTGTTACTGGCAGATGGGTACAATTGTAATGATGATGAATCCTATCTTCTTGGAGAAGGTATACTCCATCCTCCTTCAATTGTCTTGGAGCCAGAGATGGCTGACTTTGAGGATACGTATGTGGGGGAGACCTCCTCAACAAAATATTTTACCTTAACAAACACAGGCGATACCACCGCAACAGGGGATGTATATCTTTCTGGCACTGATCCGAACCAATTTACGATACAAGAAGGGGGCGGTCCCTTTGTGTTAGGACCTGGGGCCTACATCCCTATTGAAGTAACGTTTGATCCTGACACACCTGGTGAGAAAAGCGCTCTGCTCAAAGCAGATGGAGACGATCCATGTAATGATGATACCTCAACACTGACTGGAACTGCCTTGAGTCATCCACCTGCCATTCCAACTTTTGATGGGCCAACCTTTGGGTATTTGGGTACGAAGATTACCTTTACGATTACGGCCTCAGATCCTGATCCTGGCGATCAGGTCTACTATCGCATTGATTGGGATGATGATACCGGTGTCGACTGGATTGGCCCCTATCCCTCAGGACAAGAGGTCGAAGTAGAGCATACCTGGACGTCAACAGGGGTTAAAGACGTTATCGCACAAGCCAAAG
>Ga0272441_10003867_pt1 | contig 27900 bp, 22 predicted proteins | sample SSMProp6N_FD_193582 | JGI IMG/M metagenome (GOLD analysis project Ga0272441, IMG submission 193582) | Marine sediment archaeal communities from Little Sippewissett salt marsh, Falmouth, MA, United States - SSM-Prop-6N | ecosystem: Environmental > Aquatic > Marine > Wetlands > Sediment ... | reverse complement strand
ACACGATCCTGATCAAAGAAGTGGGCGATCCGATTGAAGTCGCAGATTATCTGCAGTTGGACCGCAAGGATCTGCTTGCCCGAATTATCATGATTCAAGGGCGGCAGAACACCAACCATGAAATTGACTTATACGCCTGCCATCCCTTTTTTCTTCAAGGGTTTGCCACCATGACCAATGGAGAGAATACCGCGTTTATTCAGAATCGGGAATTCCTCATGTCCAGAGGATTCGAAGGATACTGTGGCTATCTGTCGGATTCGGAAGTGTTCACCCATAGCCTTCACTACCTTGTGAAGACGCTGGGACTTGGAATCGGATGTTACAAGCACGGCATTACACCTTTGGCCGATGAGGCCATCAAAGCTCATCCGGACGCCTCTTTTCTCACCTATCTGAAGTACGCCTGCCGGAATTTGATTATTGACGGTCCCAATTGCGTTATCGGCTGTTTGCCCGACACCACGCTTTTCATGCTTCAGGATCGCAAAAAGCTTCGGCCGGGTGTTATCGGCGGCGGAGACGGGGCCTTTGTTTTCTCCTCCGAGATGTGCGGGCTCGAGGCGTTGATCCCGAAGCGGGACACCTTGAGGGATTTTCAACCCATGCACCTGGACACCGCCATTGTCCGTCCGGATCGTCGATCTGTGGAAGTGGTCCGGCAAACGGATCCCTTATTGGCCAACTAAACCTTGATGGATTCGTAATACGTCACCGAACATGTCATTCCCGCGAAGTTATTCCGGGGAAACCAGTATTATCAAACAGTTGTAGATTACCGCCTTTGCGGTAATCACAAAACATGCAGATTTTCGGCTTTTTACGATTCCATCGAACCTTTCCGATAAAGAAATCTTTTGTTTCTCAACCGCTGTTCATTGTTCGTGGGGCACGGTACCTTTCTATAGGTGCATCCCCAATTCTATAGGTGCATCCCCAATGCTTCTGCATTGACGATACTGGGTATTGCTTTTGGCGGACCATCTCCTAAAAACGGCCTCATATCTTCACCTTTCCAGAGAGGATACCCCGCTAAAACACCCGCCACATTGGAAGCGGCCAGGATGGCCATGCCCTCTCGGGTCCACCGGGTGGCGGAGGCGATATGAGGAACGATCACCACATTTTTCAGGTCGTTGAGGCCCTCTGCCAGATCCGGTTCATTTTCGAAAACGTCCAGACCGGCACGAAACTCGGGGTGGCGTTTACAGTGGTCGACGAGAGCCGATTCGTCGATGATCGGCCCCCGGCTCGTATTGATCAGAATGGCATCTGATTTCATCAGGCGCAGCCGACGGGCATCGATCATGTGACGGGTTGTATCGTTGAGAACGGTATGGATACCGACGATGTCCGACTGCTCCAGAAGTTCTTCAACGGTGTTGGTGCGACGGCAGCTGACAGGGGCGATGCGTTGTTGTTTCCGGAAGCGGTTGTAATCTTTAATGAAAGATTCCAGTTCTGGATTTGACGATCTGTTGTAGTAAACCAGATGCAGGCCGTGGCCTTGAACCATCATTTTGGCATAGGCGCATCCGATTCTACCTGCACCGATGACGCCAAGGGTTTTACCGTTGAGCAATGACCCCAGAAAAAGGTCTGGAAGCCAGCCGGTGAACCTTCCGGCACGCAGGTAGCGCTCCGCTTCTCCCAACCGGCGGGCGGCGGCAAAGGTCAGCGCTACAGCCATTTCCGCGGTCGTCTCCGTGAGTATCCCTGGCGTGTTACCGACAGGGATGCTGAAGCGGGTCGCCGCATCCACATCGATGTTATTGTAGCCGACCGCATAATTGCTGTAGACTTTTCCCCCTGCCTCCCGGAAGCGTCGGAAGAGGTTTTCGCCCCACTCCTCGGTCAGTTGTCCGATCAAACCGGAGCATTGGGTAGAGATGGCTGACCGGAGGTCGTCCTTATCCAGCACCGTTTGCCGTCGGCACACATCGACGCGGCAGTTCGCTTTCAGCAAGCGAAGAAGCCATCGTTTTCCAGGCAGTACTTTGGTGACGACAACCCTCGCTTCTCCATCCGGATTGTGGATTTCCCAGTGGTTTTGATTCATCGGGTTCCCATATCTCCATAAAGGCACTGTACCAGTGCGCATGCAGCGACGGCGGCCGTCTGTGCCCTTAAAATGCGCGGCCCCATACCGGCAATTGCAAAGCCGTAAGAGCGCGCCTGTTCGACCTCATCGGCAGAAAAGCCACCCTCCGGCCCCACCACCATCATGATGGAAGTCGGTTCTGCCGGCGCATTTTTCGGCCTCTCGAACCCGTGGCCCTCTTCTTCGTAGAAGAGCAGATTGAGTTCTGTCTTTTCAGATGCTTTGAGTACCTCTTCCAGGGAGATCGCCGGTTCGATCTGCGGAATTCGTCCTCTTTTGCACTGTTTAACCGCCTCCATGGCTATTTTTTTCCACCGTGCCAATCTTTTTCGTACCCTGTGTTCATCCGGGGACGGAACGGATCGTGACGAAAAAAATGGCATCCAGCAATGGATTCCGAGCTCAGTCAACGGCCGGATCAGGTCATCCATTTTCCGATCTTTAAGAAACCCTTGGGCCAGGGTGATTTGAATCGGCGATTCAGAAGCAATCGGGAAGGACGCCAGGAGTTGCAGCCGAATTTTGTGGGCTTGGGCACTCACTATTTGTGCACGGTACCCGGTACCGGAGCCATCAAAAAGTTCAACCGTATCGCCAGCGGAAAGACGCAGAACTCGTACCATGTGCCGCGCATCGGAACCCAAGATTTCGGGTTTTCCGATCTTGATCGTTTTTGGATCAATGAAAAAGCGTCGCGTGGTCATAGGTGCCTTTCCAGGGCCAATGATTCACGTTGGCAACCGTTTATCGTCTGTTTCCAGGTGCTGGCACCTTGAACGGTTGTTCGCATCACAATGGGCGATGGCTCGGGTTATGGCTCCTCTTCCGGTTCTCTCTCCACAACAGGCTCTTTCATGATCAGATCGATCGCTTCCCGAGCTGTCGATGCGGCATCCGGAAACTGGCCGATGAGGCTGGCCGTGTGTCGCAGGTTGTCTGCCGTGCGCATCATCAACATGGCGAGATTCCCCTCGGCCACCCCATAGTCTTTTGCTACCATCTCCCAGGGAAAACCAGAGGCCCATGCATGGGTCATGTCGGCAGGCCGTATGTACAATTGGCGAACATCGAATCCCCGGGACTGCATGTGCCGTGCAAAGCCGGACAGCTTTTTATACAGATGCGTTACTGTTTTCTTCAACCGGTTCGGAACCAATCGCCCCTCCAGGTGATCGTCTGTCTCTTTCTCGTTGACAAAACAAGAGAAAACACCGGCCATTTGCGCGGCGTCTCCCGCGGGTAGGAGATCTTGCCGAAGGCACTCGGCCACCAGCAGCGGCTGGTCCACACGAAGCTGGGATGCCCAGATTCCATCGTCGGTTAGTCTATCCTTCTCGTCTACAAAACCGGTTTCCTTGAGAAAATATAGGTGCCTGAGAAAATCTTCCCACAGAAGGCCATGAATGCCGGCCATCCTGTTTCTCCGACGGCTGTCTTTCGCTTTTGCAACCAGCAGCCATGTGGCGAAGGAGCGCTTGAGAAGCTCTTCCACCTGAGCGGGCGTGTGGGAAAGTAGAAGGTTGAGCACCATGGAAAAATTGATTCGAATCCGGCTGTGAATGGGGTCGGGTTTCGAACGGAGCAGCTGTGCAACGAGGCCGAGGTCCATGTACCGGCCGGGAACCGCCATCGCAAACCCGATGTTGTCCATTCCCCTGCGGCCGGCCCGCCCGGTCATCTGATGTAGCTGCGTTGCGTCCAAAGGGACAAACTCCGTCCCATTGAAGCGGTCCGAATTAAAAAAAACAACCGTGCGGGCCGGAAAATTTACACCGGCGGCCACTGTGGAGGTGGCAAAAACGGCTGTCAGCAGACCTTCACTCATCAGGTTTTCCACCACAAGCTTCCATCCGGGCAGGTGTCCGCTGTGGTGGGCCCCAACGCCGGCTTGCTCGAGGTGAATGCGCTGTCGATGCTGCCCCAGGTGTGGAGCGTTTGCCGTAAGTGATCGAATTCGATGGAAGATTTCAGCTTTTCTCTCATTGGACAGCGGAACGGCACCATGGCAGCGTTTCAATGCGTTGTCACAATCACTCCTGGATTTCAAAAAAAAGATCGCCGGGAGCAGATTGTAGGCGTTGAGCACCCTCAAGATGTCTCCGAAGGGCGGGAGACCCCGGCTTCGAGGCAGTTCCGGTCGTCGTTTCCCCTGGTTGAGGCCGGCTGCTTTTTTATGCAGTCTTTTTTTCCCCTGGCTGGTTTTGGCCATCAGTGGGAGCAGCGTACCGGAAGGATGCAAGGCGAGCGGATAAAGCGGAACCGGCCGGTGGAATTCCGATACCACCCGGCAGGTCCTGCCGCGAATCGTGGTGAGCCATTCGGCAATGGCGCTGGCATTTCCCACGGTAGCCGACAGCATCAGCAGCGGGATGCGTGAAGGGAGGTAGATCATTGTTTCCTCCCATACGACGCCCCTGTCTTCATCGCCGAGATAATGGGCCTCGTCCAAGACCACAAGGTCCGTGTTCAAGGAAATGCCGTGGTGCATGGTATCGTAGAGCTGATTTCTCAGGATTTCGGTCGTTCCGACGAGGATAGGGGCCTCGGGACGCTCTTTTCTATCTCCGGTGAGTATACCCACGTTATCGGTGCCGAAGATACCGGATAATTCGATCAGCTTCGCATTGGTGAGCGCTTTAAGTGGGGACGCGTACCATGCGCGGCCGCCATTTTCGAAGATTCGCTGTATGGCCTGAACGGCAATCCAGGTTTTTCCTGAACCGGTAGGCGCCGTGACCAGGCAGTCACAATTGATGATCGCTGAAACAGCCTCCCGCTGAAATCGGTCCGGTTTGAAGGGCTTTTTCTCCGGTACGCCGATTTCGTGAAAAATTTTTTTCAATTGCGGGTCCGCCCCCGGCCGGATCTCTTCTCGATGAGAAGACCGTTTTCCCCGGAATTTCTTTCTTGACGGATATCGCCGACGCTCCTGCGTTGCGCGTTTCACGGATAGGCTCACAATGGCAGATGATCGAACTTCATTTTATTGTTTGGCGCAAAGGTAGAGGGGTGTCCCATGTTGGCTTATCACGGCGAACCCTCTACCGAAGCCCATAAGGCTTAGGGTAACCACTACAGTTTTTGAATGATGTCGGCAACGACTTGTTTGGCCGTGGATGCCGAGTCGTAGGGCGAGGCTCCGGAAAGATCCGCTTCGATCAGGTGATCGTCGTACGGCATGAAGCCGAGAAACTCGAAATCAGACAGATGGGTGCGCAAAAATTCTTCATCCTTGTCGCTTCGTATTTTATTCCCCACTATGGCGACCTGATCCAAGTGAATTTCCGATGCAAGACGCCGGATGTGTTCCGCCGTATCAATGCTGCGCCGGCCCGGCTCTACCACAACGATCAGCTTGTCTACAGCTTGGGCTGTGGCGCGTCCCAAATGCTCGATCCCGGCTTCCATATCCATGATGACCACTTCGTTTCGTCCCAGCACTACGTGGGTGACAAGGGCTTTCAGCAGTGTGGATTCGGGACAAAGGCACCCGCTGCCGCCCTTCTTTACGCTTCCCAGGCGCATCAGCTTGATGTTGTCTAACTTGACGGAAAGGGTGTCGGGAATATCATCCACTTTAGGATTGAGCTGAAAGAAGCCCCCGATGGTACCCGGTTTGGCGCCGGTGCGTTCGAAGATCAATTCTTTCATATCCGCAATGGGGGTGACCTGTTCGGCGTTTTTAACACCCAGTGCCGCCGCGAGGTTGGCATCCGGGTCCGCATCGATCGCCAGAACCTTTTTCCCCTGATCGCTCAACGTTCGGGCCAATAGAGAAGAGAAGGTTGTCTTGCCCACACCGCCTTTTCCGCTGACTGCCAGTTTCATAGCCTATCCTTTCATCAAACGCTGGTTTCGTGACCTGACCATTTATCAGGCGAATATGGGTAATATAACCTGGATTCATCTCTTGTCGAGGTCGGAGCCTTTCCCCTGTTGGCTTGACCCTGCCCATCGTTGGACTATATCATGTGCACGCAATCGTTTGAAGGAAAGATGTGCCTGGGTTGGACGCTTGGCATGAATCGATTGCTGAAATCGAACAGGCTACCGCCGCTACTTTTGGGCAATCGGAAACCAGCGGTAATCATCAGAGGGCGATCATAGGATCGGATCCACCTTGTTGGGACAATTGAACCGCCCTTGTCATCCGGTCTTCAACATTGAACTAGAGTATGGCCAACAAAATGATTCCTATCGAAAATCGCAGCTACGGTGTTGAAGATCAAACCGCTTCTGCTGTGCAGCCATCCATCCTTGCTCCAGCGGGAAACCGATCCTCTTTTCTGGCCGCTCTCGCCGCCGGTGCCGATGCCGTCTACTGCGGACTCAAATCCATGTCGGCCCGCATGGAAGCGAAAAATTTTTCGCTTGAAGAGTTGTCTCAGTTGGTACGATTGGCCCACGCACAGAACGTAAAAGTCTATATAACCGTCAATGCTCTCCTAAAGCCCGATGAACTGGAAACTGCAGGACGACAAATCGATTGCCTTGAACGCTATGTTCATCCAGATGCCTTGATCGTTCAGGATTTGGGTGTCATCGCCTTGGCCCGGCAGGTCGGATTCTCAGGAGAAATTCATCTTTCGACGTTGGCCAATGTCACTTTTCCAAAAGCGTTGGGGGTTGTCAGCAGAAAACTTGCCGTTCAGCGGGTTGTGGTTCCGCGAGAGCTCTCCATCGACGAGATGAAGACAATGGCTCGGAGCTGTCCGAAGCGCTTGTCACTGGAAGCGTTCGTCCATGGCGCGCTTTGTTACGCTGTATCCGGTCGTTGCTATTGGAGCAGCTACATGGGCGGCAAGAGCGGACTGCGAGGACGCTGTGTTCAGCCCTGCCGTCGATATTACCGACAAGGAGAGACCGTGGGAAAGGCTTTTTCCTGTCAGGATTTTTCCATTGACGTGTTGGCGAAACTTCTAGCCCAGGTGAAAAAGGTTGTGGCCTGGAAGATCGAGGGGCGAAAGAAAGGCCCTCATTACGTTTTCTACACGGTGTCCGCCTATCGCCAATTGAGGGATGAGGGAAATGGGGGAAAAGCCAAACGAAATGCCCAGGACCTGTTGGCGCAAAGCCTGGGCCGGGAGACCACCCATTACCGTTTTCTGCCCCAGCGTATTCAACAGCCGCTTCAGATCGGCAAACAGACGGCATCAGGACTTTATGTGGGCAAAGTCCAAGGACCGCGCAAGAATCCCTGGGTCGTTGTCCGCCAGCCTCTTTTCACCGGTGACATATTGCGTATCGGTTGCGAGGACGAACCGGGGCATACCGTTTGCCGAGTGAACCGCAGCGTGCCCCACAAAGGGCGTTTCCCGTTGAAGCTGGGGACGAAAAAGACGCCCAGAGCCGGAGCCCCTGTCTTCCTTACGGATCGAAGGGAGAAAGCGCTGGAATCGATTCTTTCTGAAATGGAGAAATCCGCACCTCCGCTTACGCCCGTTCCGCGCTCTACTTTCAGCGCGACCCTGCCCCAACCCAAGCGACTGTCCGGCTGCATCCTCGACATGCGTGTACGTCGGGTGCCGTCACGCAGATCGTCTCGGGAAACGACTGGCATGTGGCTGTCCGAAAACGCGGTTGCCAACATCGGAAAACACGCTGGATCACTTTGGGTGTGGCTGCCTCCTGTGATATGGCCGGAAGACGAACGTCACGTGACCACCTTGCTGGGTCAGTGCCTGAAAAGTGGGGTGCGCCGTTTTGTGCTAAACGCACCTTGGCAACAGGGGTTGTTCAATCGTCCCGATGGGCTGCACTTGTGGGCGGGGCCTTTTTGCAATGCCACCAACGCCCTTTGCCTTCAGATGTTCGAGGAGATGGGAATGAACGGGGCATTTATCAGTTCGGAGTTGGGTGAAACGGATGTCACGACCCTTGCCAGCCAGAGTCCGTTGCCGTTGGGGATCGTGATTTCCGGGCATTGGCCGCTTTGCATCTCCCGCATCCTTTCGGACACTATCCAGCTGCGTGTTCCCTTTAGCAGCCCCAGAGGAGAACAGGCGTGGGTCGATCAACATGGCCCTGACTATTGGGTCTATCCAAACTGGCAGTTGGACTTACTGGAAAAAAGGGCGATACTAGAACATTCGGGGATACGCGTGTTTGCCCATTTGATCGAACCAGTACCAGCCGGTGTTGTCATGAAAAAGCGACAGGGGTTGTGGAATTGGAAGATTGGCCTGAAATAACCATAAGATTCGTTTATGCGTACAGGAGGCTTTATGGCATCCGTCATTTTTCATTTTGCTTCGATAGAGGTAGACCTGCAGGTCGGTCCGGACCTTTGCGATATCACTGACGATCTGAATCGGATCGTCGGCCGTTCAGGAATAGAAAATGGCCTGCTCGCAGCAAACATCGTCGGATCGACGGGTTCTTTGACGACCATCGAAGCGGAATCGGGCGTCGTACAAGACCTCAAGGATGCCATCAATCGACTGGCGCCCAAAGACCTGGCCTATGCACATGAATTGGCCTGGCACGATGGTAACGGTCATAGCCACGTGCAGGCTGCGATCATGGGCCCATCCGTCTCTTTGGCGATTCGGAAGGGCCGCCTGAAGCTGGGCACATGGCAGCAGGTGGTGGCCATTAACCACGACAACCGCACCAGGCGCAGGTCTATCGAGGTGACGATGACGGGTGTGTGAGGGGCTGATTGGCCTTGTTTAACGCTCCCTTAAAAAAAGAATGAACGACCCATACAAATGTTCTGGTCCGCAATGCAGACGCCATTCGTAAGACCGGTGGTCCCCATCACTTTGTCCCTGATCGCCGGCATTCTTTTTGGCACCTACCTTCCCGGCTTCACTCTTACGGTTCTCATTTTTTTGATCGTTGCCCTCGTTCGTTTGTCATGCTGCTTGAAAAGGTCGCAACCGGCGGGTGCGAGTCCACTTTTTGCCCTCGTTTTGGCAGGATACCTTTCCATGGCACCGTGGATGGCGCTCAATCATGGATCCGATCACCTGGATGCCTATATGGATGATGATGATTGGCGGATCCGGGGGGTGGTCGAGGAATCGTCCGTCCCTCAATGGGGGCGGACCCGCGCCGTCCTCAGCGTTCAGTCACTTTCCCGCAGTGGTGAAACATATCATGTCAGGGGGCGGATTCGACTGACAATCATGGGGGAAAGGAACCTTGTGCCCGGTGACCGTCTCCGCTTTTCCTCAAAAATCCGGCCATTTCGAAACTTCAAAAATCCGGGCGGCTTTGATTATCGAAGATACATGTTGTTCAAGGGAATTCACGGCAGTGCATGGGTTCGCAATGAGAAACTCCGACAGGAGGACCCTGCTGACTCGATTCAAGCAATACGGTTGACCGGAAAGGCCCGCCAGCAACTGGCTCTGCTGATCGACAGCGTCGGCGATGAGACAAAAGAGCTTGAAAAATCGGTTCTCAAAGCGTTGGTCGTGGGAGATCGGTCCGGCATAGACACCGATCTCCGGCAGTTGTTTAATCGTTCCGGTGCCGGACACCTTCTGGCCATTTCCGGCCTCCACGTGGGCATCGTTGCAACGGTCGCTTTTGTGGCTTTTCGCTGGTTTTTTTCTTTGTTTCCTTTTCTGTTATGGCGGGGCTGGCGAAGGCAGTGGGCGGCGATTGCGACACTTGCACCTGTGATAGCCTATGGGTTGTTGGCTGGTATGTCGCCGTCAACCCAGAGAGCGGAAATCATGGTATGTGTCCTGATGGTTGCCCTTTTCCTGGGGCGGCTGCAAGATACGTTCAACACAATTTTCGCCGCGGCGCTGTTTATCTTGATGATTTTTCCGCCGTCGTTGTTTTCAATTTCGTTTCAACTCTCTTTTGCAGCCGTATTGACGATCGTTTATGGCTTCGAAAAGCTCCGCTTAGAAATGGACGGTGAACCTTCGGTTAAAGAAAGAGCTGTCCGGCGAATCAAAACATTCCTACTGATATCTGTGTTTGCCGTAGCCGGAACGGCCCCTTTGACCCTCTTTCATTTTAACCAGGTATCAATCATTGGCATTGCGGCCAATCTTTTCCTTGTTCCCTTGGTCGGTTTTTTGGCCGTACCGATGGGATTGCTTTCTGCCTTCCTTTCGTTTTTGTATGAACCTGGCGGCGCTTTCGGGTTCTCGCTTTGCCTTTCTGTCCTTCACCTGGCTTTGTTTCTGATCAATTTCTTTTCGTCCCTGCCGTTCGCCGCGATCACAACGGTTACACCCTCACTTTTGGAAATCTTTTTGTACTATATCTTTGGGTGGGCCTTGTTCCATTTTCGGTCAAAACGGGTTGCCGGCTGGGCAATGGTTGTGATACTCATTGCCGTCTTCGGAGATGGTCTTTATTGGTCTTATGTGCGATTTTGGCATCGGGACCTTGCTGTCACGGCCATCGATGTCGGGCAGGGCGGTTCAACCCTTTTGGAACTGCCGGGTGGCAAGATCGTCCTTTACGATGGCGGCGGCTTTTCAGACAACCGGATTTTTGACATGGGAAAGCAGGTTGTGGCACCGTTTTTGTGGAGAAAGAAGATCGCCACCGTGGATATTATTGTTTTATCGCACCCAAACGCCGATCATCTGAACGGGCTGATTTACATTGCAAAGAAGTTTACTGTTGGAGAGCTATGGACCAACAAGGATGTCAACACGACCCTTGGGTACAAGGAGTTGATGGCCGTTTGTGAAGAGGAGAACATCCTCGTTCGAAGAATCGATTCAGGTTTTGGGCGTTGCGCATTAGGGCAAACGGAACTGACGGTGCTACATCCACCCGCAGGCTATTTTTCCGATCGAGGTGCAATCGAACAGAGCAAGAGAAACAACGGCTCATTGGTGGTCAAAATAAAGAGGGGCAAGCACGTTTTTCTCCTTACGGGAGATATCGAGGCGCCTGCTGAATACCGGTTGGTGGAAAGGACCGGCCCGCAACTTCAAGGGGCCGTGCTTTTCGCCCCCCACCACGGTTCCAGATCCTCCAGCACCCCCCTTTTCCTTTCCGCCGTGAAACCCGAGCTTGTGATCATCAGTGCCGGAGAGGGAAATCGCTTCGGCTTTCCACACAAAGAGGTGATGGAGCGCTACCGGCAGGTTGGCGCCCGTATCCTGAGCACGCGCAGGGATGGTGCCATCACCATTCGTTCCAACGGCCAGACACTTGATGTCCGAACGGCTGTGACACCCTGAGTGCATGCTCAAAGAAGTTGTTTTCCGACAAGGAGGCGGCTGCCAATTGTTTCCTGCGGGAAAGAGGGAGATAGCCTCAACCCGAGCGGGGCAGCGGCAGGTAGTCATCTCATCGTGGGCGGGTCGGATCGCCAGCCATCGCCCTTTTCCCCTTTCAAGTTTGACTTGACCCTCTGATTTTCACCGTACTATATAGCAAATGCCAATTACTTTATCGATGCACAAGGGAGGCAAGCATGGAAAACGCTGAACTTCAGGAAACTCTGCAATCGTGCAAATTTCTCAAAGATATTTCTCCCACGCACCTGGAGGTTATTACCGGTTTTTGCAGTCTGGAGGACTATCAAGCGGGCTCTTACATCTTTCAACAAGGAGACCTCGGAGAAGACCTGTTCATCATTGTGCAGGGATATGTTTTCCTGGAACGTGCGATGGATGTGGGCAGCCACAAAGGATCGGTGGTCATTGATGCCTTGGGTAAAGGTCGAACCTTGGGCTGCTGGTCCGCATTGCTCGATGAGGCCCACGTGCTCCTCTCTTCGGCCAATTGCCAGAAGGATACCACTGTCATTCGGCTGAAGGGACGTCGCCTGAGAAAGTGCATGGAGGAGGACACGACCTTCGGCTTTTATATGCTCGAACGTCTCTGCTTTCTGCTGAGAGATCGTATTCAAGCGGCCTATGGAGCGATGGACAAAATATGACGACTTCACTCACTGCAGAGGATCAGGCCAACCTCGAACGATTGGAAGATCAGCTCGGAACGGCACCCAAAGGCAGGGGCGATTTGATTCCACTGCTTCAAAAGGCTCAGCACATACTGGGATATCTGCCTGACGAAGCCCTTTCTTTGGTTGCAGACCATTTGTCCATCAATCGCTCCGATGTATACGGGGTGGCTTCCTTCTACAACCAGTTCCGCTTCACTCCACCCGGTAAGAATCCCGTAAAGGTCTGCATGGGAACGGCCTGCCATGTGCGTGGCGGCGAAATTATTTTGGAGAATTTCGAGCGAAAACTGGAGATAAAGGAAGGCGAGACCACCCAGGACCGTGAGTTCAGTATAGAGCGCGTTGCCTGTGTCGGTTGCTGTGCCTTGGCCCCTGTTGCCATCGTGGGAAAAACGCTTCACGGGCACATGGCGCCCAGCAAGGTGGAAGGTCTGGTCCTTCGAGTCCGCCTGGAGCGCGAAAAAGCGGAAAGGGAGGCTGGCAAATCATGAACGAGGACGGTAAACGTCAAATTGATACCGCTTATCAGGCCCTTGCAGATGAGGCACAAAGGCAGAAAGCGCTCTTCGATCAAAGTCCGCTGCCAAAAATCCACATCTGTATGGCGTCTTGTGGCACTGCCTCAGGTGCGCTGGAAACCCAGGATGCCTTTATGGCAGCTTTGGCTGATAGGGGGGTCGACGCCCATGTCCACACGGTAGGTTGCATCGGTCACTGCTACGCCGAACCGGTCGTGGTCATCGATTATCCGGATTCCGGTTTTCCGCCGATCCTTTATCCAGAGGTGACACCGGGAAAAGCAAAGATGCTGGTAAAGCTTTTTTTGGAAGAAGGGGATCCGCGATTTGAACACATCATGGGGGCTACCGTAGAAAACGAGATGATCCCTGCCGTAACGGAGTTTTCCCGCTTCAACCGGGAAAAGCGGGTCATCATGGAGCGGTGCGGAAAGATTGATCCAGAGAAAATTTACGAGTATATCGCCGAAGGCGGGTACGCCTCTTTGGCAAAGGCTCTCAGCCGGACACAGGAGGAGATCATCACGGAGGTCGAGGCCTCCGGCCTGAGGGGTCGCGGTGGAGCCGGTTTTCCCACGGGAAAAAAATGGCGTTTTGCAAAAAATGCCGCCGGTGGTGAAAAACTGATCATCTGCAATGCCGATGAGGGCGACCCCGGTGCCTATATGGACCGGACGCTCCTGGAAAGCAACCCTCACCAGGTGATCGAGGGGATGATGATCGCCGCACTGGCCGTAGGTGCGGACAGAGGCCTGTTTTATGTCCGGGCCGAATATCCCCTCGCCGTGCGGATTCTGACCACGGCTGTTGAGCAGACAAGGGAACTGGGGCTTCTAGGAGAAAATATTCTCGGCAGCGGGTTCAATTTCGACGTTGATCTGTTCCAGGGCTCAGGTGCATTTGTCTGCGGGGAAGAGACCGCTTTGATTCGTTCGGTGGAAGGATACCGCGGTATGCCGAGGCATCGACCCCCCTATCCGGTCGATCAGGGACTGGAAGGACGGCCTACGGTGATCAACAACGTCAAAACCCTTGCAACCGTTCCTCCCATTCTGGAAAAGGGCGCCCAGTGGTTTCGTGGTATTGGAACGCCGGACAGCCCCGGAACGGCTGTTTTCTCTGTAGTGGGCAACGTCACCCATCCTGGCCTGGTGGAGATTCCCATGGGGGTGACCCTGCGGGAATTGATTTTCGATATCTGTGGCGGCATCCCCAATAAAAAATCGTTTAAAGCCGTTCAAATCGGAGGCCCTTCCGGGGGGTGTCTGTCCGAAGAATTTCTGGATACGCCTGTTGATTTTGACGAACTGAAACGTGCCGGTGCCATGATGGGATCCGGCGGTATGGTGGTCATGGATGAGGATGCCTGCATGGTGGATGTGTCGCGCTATTTTCTGGATTTTACCCAAAAGGAATCCTGCGGCAAGTGTACCTTTTGCCGCATCGGAACGCGCCATCTGCTGGAGATTCTTCAGAGACTGACGCGGGGTGAAGGGAGAGAAGGCGACATTGAACAGCTCGAAGCCCTGAGCCGGAATGTCCGACAAGGATCCCTGTGCGGCCTGGGGAAAACGGCACCCAACCCTGTACTCACCTCGTTGGCCTATTTCAGAGACGAGTATGAGGCCCACATTGCCGAGGGTCGTTGCCCCGGATGTGCCTGCCGGGCCTTGACCGCATTTTATATCGATTTGGAAAAATGTGCACGTGGTTGTGACGCTTGTGTCGGATGCTGCCCGGTGGAGGCTGTGTTTACCACCAGCAACCGTAAAAAAGGCATTGACCAAGCGTTGTGCGTCAAATGTGGCGAGTGTATGGTCGCTTGCCCACCGGATTATGATGCAGTCGTAAAAATTTCACCTGCCCACCTCGCGCCGATTGTAGAGAGACCACCGGAGAACAAACCATGATTACCTTGACCGTGGACGGCCGGTCCATCCAGGCGCCGGTAAACAGCACCGTGTTGGCAGCCTGCCTGTCTGCCGATATTTTTATTCCCCACCTGTGCTGGCTTGAGTCGGATACGGCAGCCGATGCCCCAGCCGCATGCAGGCTCTGTTTTGTCGAAATAGAAGGTTTTTCCGAGCCGGTCACGGCGTGTACGGTGACCGTTGAAAACGGCATGACGGTCCGAACCGATACGGAAACCGTCCGAAGTCTTCAAAAAACCGCGCTCAAACTTTTGCTTTCCGTTCACAAGGTGGCGTGTAAACGCTGCCCGGCCAACAAAGCTTGTTCCCTCCAGGATATAGCCGCGTTTTTGGGGGTCGGCCTCGGCTGCAAACCCTTCGAGAGAATTTTGAAGGAAACCGAGGTGGACTCCCGCCATCCGGTGTTCGACTACTATACCAACCGATGTGTGCTTTGCGGGCTTTGCGTGCGGACCTGCCGGGATCAACATGAAGCCTCATTATTGAGTTTTGCGGGAAGGGGCTTTGATACCGTGGTGGGCTATTTTTCAGATGCCTCGGACCTGGCCGCAGACTGTCTGTCCTGTCGTGCCTGTTTGGGGGTATGCCCCACCGGTGCACTTGTAGAGAAGTCAGAGGAACAGCAATAGCATCTCTGTCTCAACGTTCGCTGTTGGAGGTTTGCTGCTGGGTGTCTGTTGGGTTCTCCTTTTTTACGTTTTCCAACAAGCGGAAAAAACCGTCTACGTCCATAAAGCCTTCCGGCGAGATGGGAAAAGAGGCCATGGTTTCGATCAGTGCATTTCGAATTTTGGTGAACTCTCCCTCCAGTTCAACAAATGGTTTTGCCCGCTCATCTTCAAGCAGCCGCATGAGCGCACCAATACGTGTCATTAAAGAGAAAAATTTAGACCCCATATTGTCGAATTCGCGCGCAATGGCCACACCGAATCGATTGACGGCATTGTCCGTAAATTTTATGGTACGAACCTGTCCGGTCTCTTCATCCACAATCTCTAGCCCATCGCCGGGTGTGTGGTCCAACGGCATTTGATTCAACGCCGCCGCGTTGCCCACTTTCAGGGCATACAGCAATTCATCCGGTTCAACGGGCATGTTCCACTGGGCCATGGTTTCGACTCCGGTCTGGAATAGGGTTGTCGGCCGACCCCTGACAACCGATCATCCGTGTTGGGTATGGATTCTATCATACCGGCTCTCCCATATCCTTGCAACCGCCAATCCAGCCATGGGTGAAACCATCACTAGCTTGACCTATCGTCGGAGGGTATGGGGAAGGGGGGGGCTATTCTGTGTCGATGAACCGTTGATCGGATTTCATCGAACGGGATTTTTTCTGTGTCTCTTCCAGCCATCCGGATCGTGTCTTTTGCTTGGCATCAAATTCTGGAACCCACGGTTTGATGTCCAAAAGAGGGGTGCCGTCCAGTACATCTACATCCAGGAGGTGAATCGTCAACCCCTCCACCTTGACCAGTCGGACAATGGACAATCCGATGGGATTGGGTCGGCGGGGAGCACGTGTGGAAAACAGTCCCCGTTTGACGGTATCCAAAAACGGTTTCACGAGCAGGTTGTACCCTTTGGAACGGTGGAAATGATAAAGCAGAATGAGGTGTGAAAAGCCGTCCAGATCGCGGAGACCTTCTTCAAATTCCTTTTTCAGATGGATTGTGCCCTGGACGCCTTCCGCCCCCGAGGGTTGGATGGGCATTCCTTCAAGGCTCGAAAAGGGCGTGTGTATGGTTCCGATGGGAGATAAGTGTATTTGCATTTAACCCTCCGATATCTGAGATGGTGTCCCGGGAACGCTATTCTCGTTTAAAGGGGTCCGAAAGGTGAAAATAAAAAAGAGTATCGTACCCCCTGCCATAATCAAGGCGCCCAGGATGAAAACCTGTCTGAGTTGGAACCAGTCCATCATGGCTCCAGCCAAAAGAGAGCCGGCCATCATTCCCGCACTGTGACCGGCCGTCAGAAGGGAGATTACAGAGCCCATGGCCCTCATATTCCCGCCCTGTTGAATCGCTGCAGCCATCAGCGCCGGATTAGCGATTCCGCCTCCCAGGCCAAAAACAACACTGATCCAAAACAGATCCCGATAGCCGCCTGCGTAAATGAACGTATATACCGATCCCGCAACAATCAGACCGCCTAAAACCACCAACGCTTTTCGACTGGTTCGGTCGGCAATCCACCCCATGGGAATTTGAACCAGGCCGCTGATAAAAACACCCAACATGACCAGGATGCCAATGTCAGAGGCAGAAGTGGAGAACTCGACGGTCGCAAAAACCGGCAGAAAACCCCAAATAATGCCGATGCAGGATGTATAGGAAAAGCGAAATAAAATCATTCCTGCGATGGATTTATCAGCAAGAATCGTCGACCATGCGGCGGGTTTTCGGGCTTTTTTAATGACATGCTCCTGGTCTTTTGGTGGAAGAAAGCACAAGCTCAACAGAAAACCGATGCAAGACAAAATCCCCATACAGATGAAGGCGGCATCGAGGCTGAATCGGTCTTTAATGACGCCGCCGATTACAGGACCGGCGCTCAAGCCGATGAACATAGACATGTTGAACAGGCCCATGATCCATCCTTCTTTCCCCCGTGGCGTGATATCCCCAACATAGGCCTGTACCACTGGCATGATCATGGCTGAAGTGATTCCTTGAAAGAATCGGATGACAATCAACGCCTCCACTCCTGTGGAGAGAACGAACGCCACGGAGATGACGGCATAGGAAAAGAGTCCTGTTACGATAAAGGGCTTTCTTCCCTTCTTGTCCGATTTTCTGCCGAAATAGGGGAGAAAAAATGTCCGGCTGAGTGAAAAGGCACCAAAAATAAGACCGATGTAAAGTCCGCTGGCGCCCAGTTCGCTGGCGTATACGGGAAGCAACGGCACGACAATCCCCACACCGGTAACGGCAGCGAAAATCGAAAAAAAGAGGGTGCCGAAAATTTTCCGGTCAGTGATATTCATAAAGGGCGGATCGCCTCTTTTAAAATGATTGTTTGTGTTTAAAAAAAATGGAATAATCAGGGGCAATTGAAAATGATGGCTTTGGAGAAAGTCACGTTTTTGTCATGCCGGGCCTGATCCGGCATCCAGATTCTAACGACCATCTATCCACAAATGGTAGATTTTGGTTCAGGTCAAGGCCGCAGAGAGGTGGAAACCGGAGGCGTAGTAGGGCTACGCTGAAGATTTCCACCGAACGAGAACGAAGACCTGGGTCAAAAGATGCCGTTTGTGGATGGGTTGTCCCTCAAAAAGGATGACGGCATGGACCCATACCAAACCCTAATTGAAAAAGCAAAAAAAGGATTCGATAGCCTCGATCTGCCAGACAACTTTAAGGACGACGCGTTGAAGCAGCTGCAGACCTGGCTGACCGAGGAAATGTTTTCCGAGTACGTTTTCCAAATCGAACACCTGATATCGACCGGACAGTGGGAATTTTTACTCGATTCCTTCTACCAGGTGATTCCATTCGGAACCGGTGGGCGAAGGGGATTGGTGGGCGTAGGACCTAACCGGATCAATCCCTGGACCATCCAGGCTTCGGCGCAGGGGCACAGCCAATATTTGCTCGTTGCCCATGGAGACGCTGCCCGAAGACGTGGCGTCGTGCTGGCCTATGATGTCCGTCAATTCACGGATGCCGAAAAGTACGCTAGCAATCGACCCAATCCAATAAAAAATCTGGACGGCCGACAACTGGCCGAAGCTGCGGCACAGGTGTACACGGCCAACGGCATTAAGGTTTTTCTTTTCGAGGGCACGCGCAGTACGCCCGAGCTTTCTTTTACGATCCGCCATCTGGGCACCGTCTCCGGCTGCATGTTTTCCGCCAGTCACAATCTGCCAACGGACAATGGAAAGAAAGTCTATGATCAGTATGGTGGGCAGCTCGTACCCCCATTCGATCAAAAGTTGGTGGACGAGGTGTCGGGAAATGTAGCGGCAATCAAAACGATGGCTTTGGATTCGGCCATCGAAAAGGGGTTGTTGACGAAACTGGGGCCGGAGGTGGACGAAGCCTACCAAAAGGCTGTTGCCGCCCTTCAGTTCAGCGATGACCGCGGCGTGAAAATCCTCTACAGCCCTTTACACGGCACAGGACTCACATCGGTTTACCCGGTTTTACAAAAAATGGGCTTCAATATCCATCTGGATCCAGCAACATCCAACCAGAGCGGTGCTTTCGAGAACGTCACCTTCAACATCCCCAACCCCGAAGTGGTTCAATCTTTTGATGCGTCCATTCCCACTGCCGATGCCATTGGCGCGGATGTCATCATGAGCACCGACCCGGACGCCGACCGAATTGGCATCATGGCACGGCACAATGGACAGTGGGTGTTTGTCAACGGCAATGAGATCGGAATTGTATTGACCGAGTATGCCGTCGAGCAATTGCGTATAGCCGGTCGGTTGAAGTCCACCAACGTGGTCATCAAAACCGACGTCACCTCTTCGCTGATTGAAACCATTGCCGTTGAAAACGGCATTCACTGTATTGGCGACCTGCTGGTCGGTTTCAAGTATATTGGGGAGCGGATGAACCGGCTGGAACGCGATGGGCGGATGGACGATTTTATTCTGGGAACCGAAGAGAGCCATGGGTTTCTCATGGGAAACTACGCCCGGGATAAGGATGCCGCTGGTGCAGCGGTATGGCTCTCCGAACTCACGTCCCGGCTCAAGACGGATGGGAAAAACCTGGTGGACTACCTAAACAACATTTATGCCAAATACGGCTATTGCCACAATTATCTCACCGAGATTCGTCTTCTGGGAGCCAAAGGAATTGGCCGCATAAAGGCCATCATGGCGCATTTGAGAGAAAATCACGTGCCGGTGGTGGGCGAATTCAATGTGCTGGAAAAAGTTGACCGTTGGCAGGGAAAACCGCAGCCTCACCTTTCCCGCACCGATACATCGTCGCGAAATGTCTTGGTGCTGAAAATGGACAATCTTCCCCATACACGAAGCATTCGGATCACTGTCCGCCCATCCGGCACAGAGCCCAAGTTCAAAATTTATATCGAGGTGCTCGGCCGGCCCTTCGACATCTCCCGTATCGAATCGGCCAAAGCGGAACTTGTCGATATCCGGCAGAAGCTGGAGCGCGCTTTTTTGGGCTATTGCTATGATATTCTGGGCGTGGATTTCCCTGACAGAGGTTTCCTGCTCTTCTGGCAGCTTCCATTGGACGACAAGTTGAAATATTTCGAGATCGAAGATCGAATTTCCGAAGTAAAGGACATCGAAAATGCCAAAGAGCGGATGGAAAAACTCTCTTCATTGCTCAGTTTTTTAGGTGCCAATCCCGTTTTAAAAGTCGATGATGCGTTTATGGCACGATTTGGAACCGGTATCATGACCTATCTGAAGTTGGAAAACGAAGCAGCTTTTAACAAATCCGACATTTAAGTGGCCCACGAATCCGCCGAAAAGAGAAAAAAGGGTCAACGGTATCATCAGGGAGAGGGCTGTCTGCTGAATCGTTTTCTTTACAGGTTGCCCCTTGAACAACGCTTCCGTAGCGGAAGCAAATTGATGTGAAAAAGGACATACGATACAATACTGTTGACGGGTTGCCGTACGTGAAGAAAAAATCGTTGCAGGCTATCTGCGAAAAGAGCCGTTTATACGCCAAAGGCTATACATTCGATTTGAGCGAAGATCTGATTGAGGGGACGATCAGCCCTTTTCGCAATCGAACCGAACCCATTACGTTGACGGATATTGCAGAGATCCTGAAAACCTGCAACATTCAATATGGGATCGTCGATCCTACCCTGCTAACGAAAACATTGGCCGAAAACAACAGACCCAAAGCGCCGTGGACCATCGCCAAGGGCACTTTACCCATCCCTTCGGAAAAAGACAAAATCGTTTATTATTTTGAAACCGATCCATTGAAAATCGGAACCCTTCTGGAAACCGGTTTCATGGATTACAAGGATCGCGGAAAAATACCACAGGTAAAAGAAGGCACACTGGTAGCAGAAAAAATTCTTGGCAAGAAAGGCAAGCCTGGAATCGATATTTTCGGTGAACCGGTTCCTCCGGAAAAAAACCCCGTGTGCAAACTCCGCCATGGCAAAGGTGTGGTGCTGTCCGAAGACGGATTGAAAGCCCTTGCCAAAACCGCTGGTCGTCCCGTTAAATCGGCCGACGGCAGGGTGCATGTGTTCGCGGACCTTGAAATCGATGGCGATGTCGGTATTCGAACAGGCCATGTGGAATTCGAGGGACACATTGAAGTCTCCGGCATTGTCAATCCCGGGTACAAGGTCAAAGGCGGCAGCCTGTGTACGCAGGAGATCAACAATGCACAGTGTGATGTCGTCGGTACGATCAATGTGCTTGGGGGGATTAACGGAGCGCACTTAAAAGCAGGCGGCAATTTACGGGCAAGATATATCCATCAGTCCGTGATCGAGGTGATGGGTGACGTCATCGTTGACCGTGACGTTTCCAATTCAGCGATTATCGCAGGCGGTCAGGTGATCGTCGACAACGGAAAAATATTGACCTCCAGGGTTCAGGCAAAGATGGGGATCACCGCCAGCGGCATTGGATCCAAAGCATCGGAAACCTGTGAATTGATTGTGGGCATTGACAGCAGAATTGAAGAGGCGCTGAAACGAATCGACGAGCAGATGTCGGATATGGAAGAGCAACGGTTATCGCTGGAAGCCACCTTTGATGGGTTCCGAAAAAAATCAGACGCGTTGGAACAAACCATTCTCAATGCAGCTGAAGTCCAAACCGGAACCCAACAAAAAATGGTTCAATTGGCCGAAAAATTGAAATCCCTTGGCCCTGACGAACGAAATCCTGCATGGAAACTAAAGGCAAAAATCGATACGCTGCGGACCGCTTCAGAGCGATCCATGGCGACAATTCCGAAACTGAGGGAAGAGCACCAAGTCGTTTTTGAAAAGATGGCAGATGTGCGCGGAAAAATCGAGAAGGTGGAAAAGGCGATCGGGCACTTAGAAAAAATTCTAAAGGAACTCGACGATTTTTCGCAAATCAAAGAGGGGGTTTTTGAAAGAAACCCGATTGTATTGGCCCTGGGTACCATCCACGCCGGTACGACCATCCGTGGTCCTCACGCTTCACTTGTCATCCGGGAAGACAACCAACAGGTGAAAGCCGTGGAGGTCAAACTGGAAAAAAAAGATACGGCAAAGCCCTGGCGCATGGTGCTGAAACCTCGGTAGGAGGAGGGGAAACGGAAAGATACGCAATCCTTCCTCATGGCCGTTTTGCTTCCTACAGCAGCACCTTCATGGACACAGAGCCAATTTTGCGAAGAAATACCTGCCTTGGAATCAGGCTCTTTCGGGTCGAATTCTTGGTACCTTGACGTTCAGCGTCGATACGGTTCCGCTGAAATTCCATACCGCCGCATAATCTGCTGCAAGGCCTGCCTCTCGAGCCCACAGGCTTTGGCCGCTTGGGTGACGTTACCCTTGCTTTGTGTCAACAAATGGCCGATGTAGGCGGCGTTGAACGCTTTCAGGTTGTTTTCTTTGGCGGCTTTGTAGGGCAACGCCAGATAGGGTGTGGTGTCTGATTGTACGTCTGAAGGGGATTTTTTCTCTAGTCCTACATCTTTTGGGGTGATTTCATCTGATTTGGAAAACAGAATCCCTTGCGTGATTCTGTTTTCCATTTCACGGACGTTGCCCTCCCACGGATGGGTGATAAATGCATCCATAAGTTCTGCGGAGAAGCGCTTCACCGGTTTGTCCAGCTTGGCGCAGTGCTTTTCCAGCAGGTGATTGGCAATCAGGGGAATGTCCTCTTTTCTTTCTCTTAGAGCCGGCAGCTGGATGGGCAGTACATGTAGGCGATAAAAAAAGTCCTCACGAAATTCTCCCGATGTAATCTTTTCCGACAATTTCTGATTGGTGGAGGCGATAATGCGGACATCGACCTTTACCGGCCTGGCATCGCCCAATGGTTTGATCTCTTTTTCCTGCAGCACACGGAGCAGTTTGGTCTGAATGGTCGGTGCAATGTCGCCGATCTCATCCAGAAAGATTGTGCCGGTGTGCGCCTCCTGGAACAACCCCTTTCGGTCTCTTGTTGCATGGGTGAAAGCGCCTTTTTTGTACCCGAACAACTCACTTTCCAGAATATGCTCCGGTACCGTGGGGCAGTTCACGGCAATGAACGGTCGTTTGCTCCGGTTGCTCATGGTGTGGACGGCCCGGGCCGTGAGATCCTTTCCCGTACCGGATTCTCCCGTGATCAGAATCGTCAGGTCATTTTTGGCCACCATCCGGATCGTTTCGTAAACGCGCTGCATGGCGGGGCTTTTTCCCACCAGTTCCTGGAATGTGTCCGTGGCCTGGCATTCATGTTGAAGCCTTACATTTTCCTTCAAAAGGCGGCTTCTCTCCAGGGCTTTTTCCAATCGCATGACAAGCGCATCATGATCAAAAGGCTTGGTGATGAAGTCGTAGGCACCTCGCTTCATGGCTTCCACAGCCATTTCGATATGCCCATAGGCGGTCATCATCACCATCGTGATCTCTTCTCCCCGCTCCGCTTTCACCTGCTCCAACACGTCCAGGCCGCTTATGCCGTGCATCTTGATGTCCATCAACACAAGATCATAGTCCGTAGCCCTTATCTTTTCCAGGGCGACCTCTCCAGACGCGGCTGTGTCTACACGGCACATCAGTTCGGGTTCCAGGCTTCTCTCCAACAGAGCGAGCATGTCCGGTTCGTCGTCAACAATGAGAAGGTGTTGTACCATGATCCTATCTTTCTCCTACGAGCGGCACGTCATTTGACAGCGGGAAGAGAAATCGTAAACGTCGCCCCTTTGCCTTCCTCGCTTTTCACCGATATGTTGCCCCCATGGCCTTTGACGATACCATAGCTGACAGACAGCCCTAAACCGGTTCCCTCACCTGTAGGCTTGGTGGTGAAAAAGGGGTCAAAAATACGGGACAGATCTTTTTTTGCAATTCCGTGACCTGTATCCGAAACCTCCACGTTCACCCGGGTGCCTGTATCGTTCAATCCAGTCGCGATTTTGATGATTCCCTTCGGCACAACGGCATGGATGGCATTCATCAATAGGTTGATCAATACTTGCTTTATTTTTTTTTCATCGATGAGTACCGTTGCAAGAGGGTTTGTGAATTCGGTATGGATCTGAATCGATTCGAGATTGCTGTGGTGCTGAACGAAGCCGATGACCTCGTCGATGATCAAATGGATGTCCACATTCTTCATTTCAGGGCTGGAGGTGCGCGCAAAATTGAGCAGGTCTTCGACGATGGCTTTGCAGGATTTGACGTGTTTTTCAATGGTTTTCAGATCTTCATAACGATTTGATTCGGGATTTTCGTTGCGCAATAAAAGCTGCGTGTAACCAAGGATGATTCCCAAAGGGTTGTTGATTTCATGGGCGATGCCCGAAGAAAGTTCGCCGATAGACGCCAGTTTGTCCGCCTGGGCCATTTGTTTCTGCATCAGTTTGCGCTGTTCAATATCCTTGATCAGAAAATGGATGATCTCCCCTTCTTCGGAGGGGCTTTTGGCCAGGCTTCCGGAAAGCAAAACGCGGCGATGGGTGTTGTCTTTCAAAACAAGGTCGAATTCTTCGCTGGAGATAAAGCCGCGGTCTTCGATGTGACGGCGAATGGTTTTCCAGGCATTCTCTCCGGAAAGAAACTCTTGAAAGAACTGTCCCTCAATCGGTTCTCTTTCCGGCGATGGGATCCCAACCAACTGTTTTCCAGCCGGGTTCACAGTTACGATACAGCCATCTGTTTTCGTGACCAGAATCATATCCTTTGAAACTTCAAAAATCCTTCTGTACTTTTGCTCGGAAATAACCAATGCCTCTGTTCTCTTTTCGACCAGAAGCTCCAGGTTTTGGTTTAGGTAGAGCAGCTCCTCGTGAGCGTTTTGAAGGGCCTGGCGATCTTTCAGGATGGTTTGATAATTTGCCCATGTTCTTTCGAAAAAAAGCGTTACGGATGCGACCACAATGAAAGTGAACGTGTTGGTCGCGCCTGAAAAAGGCTGTATGGCGGACCATAATTCCCGGTGCCCGGTCAAGAGGAATATTTGTTTGAGCAGATGGCCTGCGGATCGCGAAATGGCAAAGATGAACAAAGCAATGCAGACCCACAACAGGTAGGTAACAATGATGTTGTTGGGATCTTTTTTCTTCAGCTGCACACTGAAGCTGAGACTGAGCAGAGCAAAGACGATCATTAAAATGGAACCGATAACATCCACGGCCCATATGGGAATCAGTGAGGTTTCGATCACCGGACTGCCTTTGCCGCCTCGTTCGGGAGGGTTGCCCGCAGCATGTGCCGAAGTCCCAGCATCAGGCACACCATGGCCGGAACACACAATAGATGGTCCAACTTGGCGATATAATACAACGCTGCGAGTCCTTTGCGGTCTCCCGAGGCAACGATACGGATCCGCCAGTCACCTATATGGGTCGCCTGAACGGCCTGTATCTGTTCATCGAGAAAGTGTACAATGATGGTGTCGATATTCCAAATGATAAAAAACAAGGCGGCGTACTGAATATACCGCCAACCCGGCTCTTTGACCAAACCCGCCCGCCGGAGCCAGTAAATCAGAAGCATCATCGAAAAGATGAAAAAAAGATGGGCAAACTGGTGAACCCATACCCCCTCTATACCGGCGTGTCCCTGGGTCGCGAAAACTAGGCTTGGACAAAGAAGGCACCCTATCACCGTGGAGGGGATTGTAGTGGCAGCATTGGCGATCGAATTCAAAGCTTATCCAAAAGTACCGGTTTTTTTCGGTTTGGCCAAATCAGCAAAACTCATCATCTCATCGGCTTCGGTATGGCTATCCTTCCGCCAGGTTTCGAAGGAGGAGAAGTACGGGATCACATGTTTGACCTTGCCGAACAGGATGTAAACCAGAACGTAGATAGGGAAAAAGACAAACAGGTAACCGACGGATTCGCCCAGCACCGGCACCGAAAATGGAAGGGCGATATCGACGGCACCGAAGCGATTTTGCATCCACCCCAAGGCAAACGGTATGGGCCAGAGAGAGGAGATGCCGATGGCCACCTGAGCAAAAAAATACTTTCCAAAAGCATCGTTGGCCTGCTTATTACAACTTTTGTAGGCTTTTTTATCCTTTGCCCCCAATGCTCTGATGGAAAGGTTGTGCATCCGGACCATTTCACGGTTGTCTCGATTGAAAAAGCGGTGGTTGTTCCGGTACGCCCAGCAATAGGTCATCTGACCGACCACAACGCATATCAAGGAAAGAACAGCCGTTCCCAGATAAAACCCGAAGATGGGAACTTCCGTTAACCGATAAAATGAAATCAGGAATCCGTCTATGGCATTGTATACGTTGTTGAATACGTCCATTGAATATTATCTCCGTGACCCCCAGCCCCGTCCCCTCCCGACGACCGGGAGAGGGTAGGGTGAGGTAGATTGTACTATGTATCCACAAATGGCAGATGTTGGTTCAGGCAAAGGCCGAAGAGGGGTTGAAACCGGAGGCCTTGCAGCGCTGCGTCGATGATTTCAACCGAGTGAGAGCGACGGCCTTGGCAGAAAGATGACATTTGTGATTAAAACGGCGGAACGATGGAGTACCCCAAAAAACCCTTTGTGGTGTATCGAAGGCCAACGTAGATGGCCAGAACCACGAAAAGGCGCTTCAGCCAAATGTCCGGGATGTATTTGGACGTTCGCGGACCGATCATGGAACCAACGAAAATTCCGATCAGTTCGACACCGATCAGCGGCCAGAAAACCGGCACGCCTTTAATAACCATGTAAGTGAAAATGCTGATGATCATACCCACTAGAACGGTCAGAGCCGAAGTACCGGCCACGAGAAACATGGGCAGACCGGCAACACTGGTCAAGAATGGAACAAACAGGAATCCACCACCGATGCCCAGGAAAGAGGCCAGGCCGGCAATGAAAAAACCGCCGATGATCGGAACGATGGGGTTGAACCCGAACTCTACGCCGTAAAAGGAGAAGGTGATCCTGCTCATCCCCCAGGATTTAACCTTTACACCCTGTTCGGCTTCATCGATCTTGGATCCGCCTTTCATGTGGGATTCCTCGAATGCCTTGGCAGCGGCCTTGGCTTCTTTTTTGCCGGCCTGACCCTTGGGGGTGGTTTCATAGAAAAGGAATCCGCCAATGATAAAAACCACCAGACCGAAGTATCCCAGATAGGCTTTCAGGGAGATTTTTCCGGCCGTGATAATAGGAATCAGAAAACTACCGGAAATGGAGCCGATGGCCAGCATCAGGCCCAAAGGCAGCACCAAGCGGCCCATCTTGTAATAGTTCCAGCTCGAAACGGCACCACTGAGGCCTACCATCCACTGGTTGGAGACCCTGATGCTGTCGGTGATCAGTTTGTTCAAAACAGGAGATGTCTGTTTGAACCCTTTCCCGTAATCGGCCAAACCGAACACGGTGATATGGCCCACACCGGCCATGATGCCGCCGAATGCGCCAACGGTAGAAAAGATCCATCCCACCCAGATGGCCCAAAAAAAGCCTGCGATAATGCTCGGGGAAGGCGCGCCCGGAATCCCCAAAAAGCCGGTCGTGGCGTTGGGATCGATCTGACCCGGCTCCGTCCCTTGCGGGGTGGCGGCAATCGCATCTTCAAGACTGCCCGCGTAGACATCGCCACCGCTGGTGAGTACCGGTGCGACCAATACAAAAAGCAGTAGCACCGTAGACAACGAAAACAATTTTTTCATGGTTATCCTCCCGGATGTTAATTTTATCGGCCGACCCATCGCCAGCCTTCTTCATCTTCAAGGGTGAACCCGGTTCACCCGCCTTTCAAATCGAATGTTGATTCTTTCGAGCCACCACCTCCTATCCACTTATGCCAGAGTCCAAAAATATTGTATGCTCACCAGCAAGTTGCATGCCACTGAGCAATATCTTTGTGAATGGCTTGATTGATTCAAAAACCTTATAATATCAAGTAAATAGAAAAAACACCTTCTATTGCTGGGTTTGGTTTCCGCTATTTCGTTCGGTTGTCATAAAAAAGGTCGCAACATTTTTATGGCTAGTGTCCAAACCTTATGAAACCATTATCTTTATGATATTTTCAGAAAGTGCAACAAAAATATTTCAGTGCATAAAAAAAAATGCGAAATGGTTGACGGTCGATACGGGGCGGGGCTTTCACAGACTCGCTGCAACATCGATTGTTGCAGTAACCCACTGAAAGAAATCAATGAATTTTACAACGCCCATTTTCTTCACCATTGGCCTGCCGAAAAATTTGGTATGCCTTTTGCTGCAAGTTCGCAGGGAATCAAACGGCTGTACCGGTCTCGGTTGTTTCTTTCGGAAATGGTGTCACCCGCACGAGCGAGTTACGGGGCCGGGCAGTAAGGAGAA
>Ga0272441_10003866_pt1 | contig 27900 bp, 23 predicted proteins | sample SSMProp6N_FD_193582 | JGI IMG/M metagenome (GOLD analysis project Ga0272441, IMG submission 193582) | Marine sediment archaeal communities from Little Sippewissett salt marsh, Falmouth, MA, United States - SSM-Prop-6N | ecosystem: Environmental > Aquatic > Marine > Wetlands > Sediment ... | reverse complement strand
TACTGCGGGAAATTCAATATCATTGTTACATGAAACAATGCGATAGAATTTGCGCTCGCGGAGCTTTATATTTTTCAATGTAAACTGTATTTACATGAAGTTCCCAAACCAGAAAAGAATAACCATTAGTGTATTAACAGGTGCATTTCTCGGTATCTTGTGTATAATTGGAGTTGGAACAAGGATAGGTTTCAACGGGAATATCGTCTATTTAATTGGCATGTGGTATAACCGAGTAATCATGGGATTGCTTATCGGTCTGTCCGGAGAAATAGTCCTATTAGAGAAACGCACCAATAACACCATTCTAAGGGGAGCAATTATTGGTTTAGTAGTCACCACGGGAATATTATTGTCAACAAGCTTCAAGGATATACCGTCCTTTTTCGCTGGAATAGTATACGGAATTATAATTGATTATGTTTCAACCAAATACTCATCGGTGTGATTTAGACTGGAGCGAGTGTTCCTGTCCAGATCAACCAACATAGTACAGATTTTGCCGTGAGGCTAAGAATAATGTAGACTCGTTCACCGAACAGATAATCCTTCCAAGGTCCCACTTTCTTGTATTGTAGCACCATGTTTATCGCGAAGATATTGAAGAACACAAACAGTGTCGGGACAATGGCGTATACGAAATCCGGTGGTTTTGCATCCCCTGAGTTTACCGCCCCCACAAAATAGAGTGTAATTACAACCCATGGGATAAAACCTGCAATGCAGCCGTAGATGAAGGCTGACCAGTCAACTTTTTCTGTATATTGGTTATACTTCTCCATCATTATACCAAATAGATTCATTGTTGCATTGAGTGTGAATATGAGAAGGATGGCTCCTAGATCCCATATCCCAATCAACATGCCGATCAATACAATCATCAGCGAGGAACTGAGCGAATATTCGTAGAACCGGATGGGGTTCATGCCTTTCTTCAAGTTTTGGACATAGCCGCCATACCCAATGGTTGATAGATAGAAGTGTGCTACAGCGGATATGAGTAAGAACATTGCCGTAGCTGGTCCGAAAGGTACTTCGTAGTAGAGTTGTGAGTTCGGGGACAATGTGAAGGTGGTTATATCAAAGTTCAGGTAATTGGTGTAAATCGGGTAGGTTGTATCGTTGCTTACAAAGATCATGAAGGCTCCTTGGATTAGGTGCAGGAACCCCATGATGAGGTTGAAACGTCTTAAACCAGAAAACTTCTTTTCCATGATCTCTGATGAATTTGACATAAATGGAAGAGGGAATAACTTGATATAAACATTAAATCACTTAAACCACTTTGATATGCTGCGGGAAATTCAATATCCCTGTTACATGAAACAATGCCTATTACTTGGTTTCCGGAGCTTTTATTCCCGTTCAGGTTCAGATAGTGGAGCTTGAAAAAGTGCTGAGAGTTTAAACTAGTACTAGTCTGTGCTTTTAATTGTGGTCGTTTTTACCCATTCTAGACCTTTTCTTGTGATCCCAACTGTCTCAATATCGCCTGATATCATTTGATCTAAGCCCCAACGGTTCCCCTTGACATGTATTCATCCAATCAACACAAGTTTCTCAGAGTCCACAAACCCCATATAGCTACAAACCGGGCAGACAGCTTTTCGCATCTTTTCCTTGAGATAGGTAGCCATGGCTTCCTTATTCTGATCGGTTAAGTTAATGCCTATAACGGTTAAGACCAGTTTTCCCTTTTTTGGTTCGTGTTATATATTGCTTAATGTAATTAGTCTGCATTGGAGCCACTTGTTGGATGGTGAATTAGTTTGGTAGTTTTAGAGGAACCCCTGAAAGAGATCGTGAAAATCCAGAACTATATCGATGGAGACTGGGTTGAATCCGAGTCTAGTGAGGCTAGAGAGATAATCAACCCTGCTACATTGAAAAAAGTAGCCGAGGTACCAGAAGGATGCACAGAGGACATGCAGGCAGCAGTTGATGCCGCTGCAGATGCGTTCCCCAGCTGGAGAAAAACAACGCCCCTAACCCGTGCAAGATACTTCTTCAGACTCAAGACGCTTCTTGAGGAGAATTTTGAGACCCTTGCCCGTGTATGTACCATGGAGCATGGAAAAATCATTGATGAGTCTCGCGGCGAGATCAGGCGAGGCATCGAGAACGTAGAGGTAGCAGCAGGTATCCCAAGCCTGATGATGGGATACAACCTAGAGGACATCAGCCGAGGCATAGACGAGATACTCATCAAACAGCCCCTAGGAGTGTTCGCGTGTATCGCGCCATTCAACTTCCCATTCATGGTGCCCCTCTGGTTCATGCCCACAGCAGTCGCAACAGGAAATACCTACGTGATCAAGCCCAGCCCATGGACGCCCCTCAGCATGGTTAAACTCATGGAGCTCGTGGATGAGGCGGGGTTCCCCCCGGGCGTAATCAACATGGTAAACGGTAACGTAGCACCAGTACAGGAAATACTGAAAAACCCTGAGATCAAGGGAGTAAGCTTCGTCGGCTCAACCCACATCGGCAGAGACATCATCTACAAGGAAGCCGCAGCGACTGGAAAACGGGTTCAAGCCCAGTGTGGAGCCAAGAATCACTTGGTAGTAATGCCTGACGCAGACTTAGATTCAACAATATCATCCCTGTTATCCAGTTTCTTCGGCAACACTGGACAGAGATGCCTTGCCGGCGCAAATCTCGTAATGGTAGGCGATGATGAGGACTGGAACAAGAAGACAATCACAAGGATCAAAGACGCAGCATCCAACATCAAGATAGGATATGGTCTCGAAGAAGGCATCCAGATGGGACCACTTCAGGCAGAACACAGGAAAAAACGGGTTGTCGGTTACATTGAGAAGGGACTGGAGGAAGGAGCAAACATGATCCTTGATGGGAGAAACTATGATTCTTCTGGTTATCCTGAGAAATGCTTCCTCGGACCATCCATGTTTGAAAACGTAACAGAGGACATGACCATCGCAAAAGATGAGATCTTTGGACCAGTAATGAGCATAATGCGCGTCACAGACTTGGATGAAGCTATACAGCTGATAAACAGATCCGAATACGGTAACGCAGCAAGCATATTCACCAACAACGGCAAGAGCGGACGCATGTTCCAGTATGACGTCCAGTGTGGAAACATCGGAGTCAACATAGGCACAGCAGCACCCATGGCATTCTTCCCCTTCAGCGGAATGAAAAACAGCTTCTTCGGAGACCTGCACGGACAGGGCAGAGATGCCGTCGAGTTCTTCACGGAAAACAAGGTAGTCATACAACGGTGGCCCTAGGTGCTTCAGACCACTAGCCAGCTCCTCAGTAAGCATCAGGCTATTGAGGAGAAAATGGCTGATCTATCCAATAGTTTAGCTGAGAAGTATCCAGAGCAAGCTCAGGTATTTGAGAAACTGGCTAAGGATAGTCTTAGGCACCGGGATATGGCTCTGCGTGCTTACCGTGAGGGGGTTACTGATGCCTTTGAGGTTGGTTTCTTGGCGAACCCATTGGACCCAGAGGATTACGTGTTACAGGAGCCTATAGGTGATCTATCAGAGGACGCAGGGACAATGATCTCTAACATGGAGGTAGTTATCCAGTTCTGCATTGATGCCGCCAATAACAGCAGCACACTGTTACCTGATGTGCCTGAGACCTTCATGAGACTGGTTAAGCGCAAGAAAAGAAGCATAGAAAAGTTGAAGGAATTAGCCTAGGGGCTACTCTGTTTCTTTATCGGCTATTTTTAATGCCTCATCAAAGACATCAATCGCGTCATTGATCTCTTCCTCGGTTACAATCAACGGGGGAGCCACAAGGAACGTGTTAATGACATTAACCAGATAGACACCTTTCTTCATCAACTCGGCGCTAATCCGTTTCAACATAGTAGGATTGAACTTATCCTTACGCTCCGCGAACGGCTTCTTGGTCTCCCTGTTCTTGACCAGCTCAACACCCCAGAACAAGCCTTTACCCCTGACATCTCCCACAGATTTGTGGTTCTCCTTGAGCTCCTCAAGACGTTTACCCAATACTTTACCCATCTCGGCAGCGTTTTCAACGATCTTCTTTTCCTTAAACTCGTTGATTGCCGCGATCCCGGGGGCGCATGCCATGGGGTGCATCGCATAGGTCTGCCCATGACTGAACAAGTTTTCTGGTTCATCGAAATAGTCCGCGATCTTCTTTGATGTGATTGTTGCTCCAAGAGGCATGTAAGCACCTGAGAGCCCTTTCGCTACACTCATAATATCCGGCACTACGTCCCAGTGCTCGATACAGAACAGTTTACCAGTACGTCCAAAGCCCGCCATTACCTCGTCATCAATCAGCAAGACCTCATGCTCGTCGCATATCTCCCTGAGCCTAGGAACATACTCATCAGGAGGCACCAATATACCGTTGCTGCCTACTATTGGCTCGATTACCACACCAGCTACAGTGCTTGGGCGCTCCATCCTGATGATCTCGTCAATATACTCGGCGCACTGAATACCACAACCCGGATACTCTTTGCCAAAAGGACACCTGTAACAATAACAATCAGGAGCACGAACCACACCCGCAACACCAACAGCGTTATGGGTACGCGGATCACCAGTCAAAGCAACCGCTCCACTGCTCGAACCATGATATGATCTATATCTACTGATGAACTTCCCACGCTTAGTATAGAGACGTGCGATCTGGAGTGCTGCCTCATTTGCCTCGGCTCCACCGATGGTCAAATAGCTCTTACATAGGGGCTCTGGCGTGATCTCTGCAAGCATCTTGCCCAGCTTGGCTGCGACCTCGGTTCCGAACCCCGGCGCAGCATAACATAGTTTGTCTGCCTGTGCTTTGATTGCGTCTTTCACTGCCTGATTACTGTGACCTAGGTTGCTGCACATCAGCTGGGATGATAAATCAAAGTACCTTTTCCCATCCATATCTGTAACATAACACCCTTCCCCTGACTCAATCATCACAGGGTTCCATGTATTCTCGTATCGCCATGTCCCGTAGACATATTTCTTCTCCATCTCCCGGGCTTCTTCGTGTCTCGACATGAAGAGGCATCCGACTATGGGAATATAATATTTAGGATTAGAACCAATTAACAAGGGAGAGGGATTGAATGAAAGCTGATTTCGTGTACCTCAATGGCAAGATAGTCACCATGGACCCAGAAGAGTCCATCGTTGAGGCAGTCGCAGTAAAATATGGAAAATTTCTACGCGTAGGCTCAAACAAAGAAGTACAAGAGCTAGTAGATGAGGGAACCAAGGTTATTGACCTTGGAGGCAAAACGGTAGTCCCCGGACTCATCGATAGCCACTGCCACATGATGGACGAGGGCGCCAAACGCAAGCTATACGTCGATGTAAGCGAAGAAGCAGGCGTACACAGCATCGCGGACCTTGTTGCTAAACTCAAGAAAAGCGCAGACCAGACACCAAAAGGCGAATGGGTACTGGGGTACCAAGAAGACGACAGTAAGCTTGCCGAGAAACGTCACCCCACACGATATGATCTAGATAAAGTAAGCACCGAGCACCCTGTGATGGTCATCACAATTGGCGGACACTTCAGGATGGTAAACAGCCACGCCCTAGAAAAAGCAGGAATAACAAGGGAAACAGAAGACCCAGTAGGCGGCAAGTTCGACCGAGACGAGACAGGTTTACCGATTGGCGGTCTTCACGAGACAGCCATCAAAATGGTGATCCCAGAGATAGTTGATGAACCCACCAGAGAGCAGAGCCGTGAAGGCGCAAAAGAAATTCTAATGGACTGCGCCAAGACGGGGCTCACCTGCGTCTATGATACAGTGGTCAAGAACCAGATCAGGGCGGCAATTGACCTCAAGAATAGAGACGAGTTGCCTATCAGGATGCGTATGGATGTGATGATTACTCTATTCCCTGACATGGATAAGCTGGGTATCTACCGTGGCTTGGGTGATGACTGGCTAAGGATATGTGGTCTCAAGTTCTTCTTCGACGGCGCCATATCAGCCAGAACCGCAGCAGTAACAGAGGAATACATCAACAAGCCCGGCTTCTACGGCGTAATGGCAACCACCCGCGAGATAGCCACCAAGACCATCATGGACGCCTACAAGGAAGGATACAGAATCTCATCCCACGCAAACGGTGACAGAGCCATCGAGATGTATCTAGACATCATGGAGGAAGCCCAGAAAAAGTATCCAAGAACCGATCCACGAAACAGGGACATCCACTGCACAGTCATAACCCCCAAACTAGTCCAACGCATAAAAGAACTAGGCATACTACCAACAATCTTCGGACCCTACGTCTACTATCATGGAGACAAACTCATCCCAGCCTTCGGCGAGGAACGGCTAGAACGCATGTTCGCCGCACGATCATTCCTAGATGCGGGGGTAAAGATAGCTGCACACAGCGACCACCCATGTGCCCCCTACCCACCGCTGATGGCGATACATGGCTTGGTCAACCGTAAGACTAAGGCGGGTAAGCCCATTGGTCAGAGCCAGAAAGTCAGCGTCTTGGAAGCATTGAAGCTCTATACGACTCACTCTGCATACCAACAGTTCGACGAGGATAAGCTAGGCAGCATCGAAAAAGGGAAACTAGCTGACATGGTAGTGCTTGGAGAAGACATATTGACTATTGACACGGAGAAGATCAAGGACATACCCATCGAGACCACCATAATCGACGGAGAAATAGTCTACCAGCGTTAACCAAGCTTGATCGAAGCCAAAACAGTGTTGACAACCTGTTTTCGCTTCTGCTGGTTATATTTTCTATTATTCTCGATCTGCCAAGGAAAACCGATCCTAGGCGGCTTGGTATCAGTATGATTAGTTATGAGGCTGATGATCTGGGTAATCTGGCTCGTCGGTGTATCAGACTCATAAAGGAGCAGTGTCAGATGGGTGATTAACTCGTCCCTTTGCCCATAATCTACGAATTTCTCTACGAGACTGGAAAGATGCTCCAGTTTAGGGTCACTACTGGTCTCCACCTGTTGTATATGGCTGCTCCAAGCACCCGTAATATCCTGCCGAACCAAGCTAGTCTCGGCGTATCCCTTGAGATTTCTATAACCAAGGTAGAAAGCTATGCAGATGAGCGCCCATTCACCCACCATGAGGAACTGGGGATTAATATCACTGAGTTCAAACAAGTAATGCCTGATAAAGAACAGGTAATAGAGAGCAGAGAAATTTATCAAAGCCACAGTGGATAAGCGCTCCCCAACGGTGTGACTCAGGTATCTGAGGTAGCTATTGGGGTTATTGGCTCCAAGACCAGTCAACGCCATCACTGAGGTCAACGCCGTCGATGCGATTATTATATTGTTTACTGGCTCGGCTAGCCCCGCCCTGAGGATTGGGCTCAATATGCTCAGGTACGGGTTGGTCTGTATCGATGACTCCAAGGTTGGGTACAGTGTCAGCCATGTCTGGCTACCAAGATAACCAACCATCAAGATGTAAAGACTGGTTGCGATAGGCTCAAACAGGTGATTAATCTCCCGTACAGAGACGGTGACTATCTTCTGGACCAGCGAGAGTAACGATGAGTAGAGGAGAAAAGCCATTATGGGTTTCACCCAGATGGGCACCGTGGACCAATCAGCAAGGAAATACAGTGTTGCCGTGATGCTCAGGGTGTTTAATCCCTCTGAGAGGGGCTCAATGATGTCGCCTACAAGCATTTGGTCTATGAACATGGAGATGTAACGCAGTATGAGCAGTGAGAGCAAGGGTATCCCAAGGAAACTGATGTCCAGCTGAGAGCTGAGCCCAAGAAAATCCAGTGGAATAGTAGTCTTCTGGAGGACCAAGAACCAGACAGTCAAGATTACGGCTACAAACCATGCAACTGTGGGTGCCGCTATCTCCCTAACTGATTTCTGCATCCAATGCCTCCCTGTACCTTCTCATGGCTTTATAGAACCTAGTATAATGGTCCCTGTTTATCATATGTAGGCTGTAGTTAGCCTCCTCAAACAAATAGACCAGATCCCAAAGGGGCTCATGGGTCTCCTCTGGAACATGTTCTCGGAGCGCGTTGTATAGCTCGCGGGCAGTATAGTTATCGTTGATTCGCTCAAACTGCTCTTTAGCTTCCTTGAACCGGTTGTTAAAGAGCCTGATTACCTCATCCCGGTACTCGACAATCTTTATCGTGAGGCTGGTCTGTAGCATCTCGGCTCGATTAACAAGCCTCAACTCATGAACCCCAAGCTCAAAGCTTTTGAAGAAGGAGACAACGCCATCATCGTCAGTCAAACCACTGTGCACCTCATTCTCTTCAACAAGGAAAGTAAGCCGTTGCTCAGGCATGGCATCGTCCTCTGTTGTGACCAATCTACCCTCAATCAATAACTCAGATGCATCCCAAACAGGGGGAAGCTCAATATCAACCACTGGGAGCCTCAGAGACAATCTATGGGAGCCATTCTCATCTACCACCTCAGTAGCCACAGCCTCTTGTACAACATTTCGTCGGTCCCTGAGATAGATTACCCCCGCAACCCCACCGATCATCAAGATCAATGCAGCCAAAGACAATAATGGGAACTGGTTAGGGGCAATTACATTGAGGACTTGACTCGTTGAGGCAGATAGATAGTCCCCCTGCCCAGCATAGTATGCTCTCAGGGTATATTGCCCCTTGTCTCGGGGGAGACGTAGGTTGGTCTCCGCCTCGCCTATTGGGTTTGTCTGGACGAGGTTTCCTGATGTTTCATTATTTCGCCGGTATGTGATGTTCACCATCTGGTCTCCAAGAGGTTGCCCGGTGTCGTCCAGTAGCTTAACTGAGACCTTGATGCTTGTATCGCCTTGAGCAGAGTTTGGTGAGTTAAGAGTTAATCGGGTCTCTGCTTTCACGTTGGCATACGCGTTTTCCACTTCATCCACACCTGGGATGGTTATGCTCATGAGGGTTGGACCCAATGGAGTCTGAGGGGGGATACTCTGGGTTATGAAAAACTCCCCATCCACATTGGTCACGGTACTGGACTCTTTTCCCAGCAGACTCAACGTGATGGGCTCATTTACCCCCGGGATACCAGCAGCGTGCACCCTTCCACGAATTATCGATCTATCGCCCCGAGTCAACGAGGTCTCAACAGGCAATGCAACCTGATAGGCAACAGAAGTAATTGAGACTGTGGCTGTTGAGCCATAAGCGTACTCTGCTCCATCCCAGCTATATGTTAGCTCAACAACCCCCTCAGGAGAGCTGTTGGTGATGGTTATCTGCCCGTTCTCATCGGTTCTTCGATTGAGTGTCTCGGTGCCAGTATTGATCTGGCACTGGGTATGGGGGATCGTGGTGTTGGTATGTGGGTTCACGAGGGTAGCTAGGACCTCATATGGTTTACCAGCCACAACAGTGGAGGGGGCTTCAAAGATGAAACCTGTCTCAGTATAAGCCACGAGGGGGGGATCGCTCCATGAATCCATGTAGGCATCATCGCCAATGGTATGTACATCCACAAGATACTCGCCCCCCGGGAGGTTTGCGGGGAAAACACATGTAATATTATACAAGCCATCAACTACGACTCCTTGACCAACAAGGACCCCTGACTCGGATTTATCCCGCTTAAGATACACCAAGACATCGAGACCAGTAACATTGTTAGCCATCTCATCAACAACAGTCCCAGCTACGATGAATTGGCTACCAACGGAGACCACCTCATCCTGATAAGTAATGTTAGTGAAGGTCAAGGTGTATCCGCTGCTCTGGTTCACCACAGGAGCACCCACGGGGGTAGCGTCAAATATTATCCAGTCAAGGTCATCAAACAAGACCTCAGTATATGCATGGGCTTGATGAGCATCAACATCCTGTATCTCAACACCTGGATTCACCAGCCAACCAGTAACCAACCTAGCAGAAATACCGATACTACGCGTCAGCATGGTCAAAGCCGAGGCATAATCAGTGCATATCCCCTGTTGCTCATACTCAATAAACCAGACAACAGGGTCCATACCAGTCGGAGGGTCTGCCGCTGAAGCATTATAGGGATAATTATCTCGCAGATACTCGCTTAACGCCTCGACCTTCTCATATGGGGTGGACTCGTACATGGTGATCTGCTCCGCCAAGGGCTTGAGTCTAGCCTCCAGCTCAGCGGTGATCTGGACATAAGGCTCAAGAACATAAGGAGTAGCGTTGAGAAGTGTTGCCTGCGAGAAGTTGTACCAGTTGCCTATTGCCTGATATGGGGTTATCAAGGAGGTATTGGTCTGGAATAGCTTCTGATCAGGGAAGAAAGTAAGAGGATCATAGGCGTTTATCTGGACCGGGTTCTGGGGTCCCGGAATAAACCACTCGAATCCAATGCTGGGCTCAATGATAAAACTATACTCGGTCACAGAATCATAGCCAGTGACCGAGTCTTGGATAACATGCCCATCATAAGCAAAGGGCAGCCCCTGAGTGAGGTACCATGAACCATTGTAATACTCACCAACCCCATCCCGTAGATACTCAGAGCCAGTGACGCCATAAATCCTGAACACCCGCTCATTGGGAGCATCATCCTCAGGGAACTCGAAATCAAGATCATCAAAAGGATTCTCAGCCTCAGACAGGTTCAGATCAGGAATCTCACCAATCATGTCCGCGATATCAGCGGAAGGAGTAGCATCAAAGATAATCCAGCCAAGATCATCAAACGGAATCTCAGTAAACGCATGACTCTGAATAGGATAAACCTCCTGCAAAGGAGCCAGCGGATCAATATAATATCCACCAACAAGCCTCGCAGAGAACCCTAGCGCCCGGGCAAGCATAACCAACGCCGTATTAAAGTGACTGCATACCCCATCACCAGACTCGAAAAGGAAATACTCAAGGGGATCAACCCCCGGCGGAGGATCAGGGCAAGACAAGTTATAATCATAATAGGATTCGAGATAATCTTCGAGGGCTAATATAGCCTCATAATCAGTCACCGTATCATTGGTGATGGTCTGGGCGAGAGCCTTGAGATCATCATCCAGATAATCAGGGACCTCAAGATACTGGGGAATCTCCTCGACCTGTGTTGCGTTCATCATGGCATCACTGAACTCATAGAGCATGTACTCTATCTCGTAGGCTCCCGGGACATCAGGCACCTGGAAAATTTGTTGATCCTCGAAAAACTGAGCAGGATTACTAAGATTCAAGTGGATTGGGTTCTGGGGCGTCGGAAGATACCCCATAGTATCCACCAATGGAGTGATCGTGATATTATACTGCTCATAGTCCGTCCAGAGATCAACAGTCAGATTCAATGTCTCGCCCTCATAAGTAACCGACTGGGTCAGAGATGTATCCCATGTCCCACTGTAATAATCATCATAGGTCTGGAGCCTGAGATACTCTGTATGGGTCTCACCGAGTATCCTGAGAAGGGGCTCAGGGTCCATGTCACCGATATCAAGGTCTGGGATCTCCAAGCTGGTCTGCTCAGGGTTAATAGGAAGATCAATATCCGGCAACTCAAACGGGATATCCGGTCTCTCAAAGTCACCCAGAGAAGGAACCTGATCCAGAGACTGGATAGAATAAGCGATCAAGATAACGGAAAGAATAGTACAGGCTATGAGCGCTAGGGTCTTCGGTTGCCTGTACATAGTTTCACCAATTCTTTGGTTGAATCAAGCGATATAAGAGTTCTAGAATAGGAACCCATAGAATCAACCCTTATCAGGAAAAGAGAGGCTAACCCCATTTCTCCCGGATATACTCGGATGCCTCGCTTATGTTAAAGGGTCTGGACGTGTTCCCGGTGCGGACATAAAAGTCCTGTTTTCCCTTGTTTGTTAGGAAAGCGGGTTTGGGGCTGGATAGGACATTGATTTGACATAGATCCTTTCCAAGTACATTGTGGAACATGGTATCGATGAAACGCAGGTAATAGTTCCCGATACAGTTGGAGATCAGCCCCATCAAGTGGTTCTCGAACCCATCTCTGCTCTGGATTCGCAGGACCATGTAATCGTTCTCGATGCCGATAATCTCTTTATCGTCAGAGAGACCGATTAGAAGCGATCCTCCATCAGCGTTCAGGAAAGCACAAACCGTCTTCAATATAACGGTCTCAAGGTTTTGATTCACCTGCCGGGTGTTCATATCATATCTTAGGCTGGATTTGAACTCCAGGCACTGACCTTCTGACTGGTTCAATAACTCAAAGATATCCTCGGCGATCTCTGGACCCGAATTAGTGTTTTTTAATATATCCACAAGCTCTGACTGGCTATTCGCGATGTCTGTGAGGCTTACTATCCCTTCGAGTACATCGTCCTGTACAACAGCTAGTTTTTTGATCTTATTCATCTTCATTGTCCTGCATGCCTCCTCAATAGTTGTATCAGGAGAACAGGCGACAATATCAGGGGTCATAATATCTGCAACAGTAATCTTACGGGGGTCACGACCCACTGCTACAATCCGGGTTAGGAGATCCCTCTCGGTCAATATTCCAACGGGTTTTCCCTTATCATAGACAACTATGCTGCTTATCCCATGGTTCGCCATGATTCTAGCAGCTGACTCGATGGTCTGCTCAGGGCTTATAGTGACTACGTTGGGGGTCATTACTTCGTAAACAGTAGATATCATTGTATAGCTGAACCGCCAATGTTGGGTTTCTGTAAAACTTGATATGGGGATTATGGATCAAGACTAGCATTTACAGTTTCATGGGTTCCCACCGGTCTGAGACAAGGTTATACTTCCATTTCCGTTCATCATCAGTGAACCCCCGGTTGTATTCAACCAGTCTTTCAGCCATCTTCATGGCTGCCACCACCTCAGGGGTCCTAGTATCCATGGATTTGGATCTCCGCATGAGGTTTAATACAGCCTTGCAGCCGGGTGCAAACCGTAAACCATTCTCCCCAACCCGTACAGGGAAACTCCTGCACATCAAGGGTCGATCCTCATAGACACTGCACATGTTATCGACAAGGTTAACGCAAACATTCTCGGTATGCTGATAAGTAAATATCATGGAAGGACTAGAGACTCCTTTGCCTAAATGAGGTCGTATTTTGTCCTGTGGAAAAAGGTGGATCTCGTCTGGGAAGAGGGTTAGCCCGGCGGTCTCATCACCTATTCTGAGGTTGCTACAGCATCTTCCACATTTGATACAATCCTCCATCTTATCACCGGATAACTGAGACTCTACATGGCTTCTATAGAAGGTTACCTTAGGCGAAAATAAAAAAATCATCTGATCCTATGCTTAAATCTTATTTAGCCTGAGTTTAACAATCAATTAATGGCAGACATACTACAGCTCCTTAATTTTGATCCAATAGAATGGACCCCTCAACTGATACAGATAATACTGATATTCCTGACAGGGATGGTTTTCAATACCCTCATTATTCGCTCGGTATCGAGGCTTCAAGAAAGGGAGAATCTGGATAGAAGGGTAATCAGACAGATTGGGCTCATAGCACGGTATGTCGTGTTTTTAGTGGTTTTTCTTGTGAGCTTGAGTGTTGCAGGAGTGACCCCAAACGTGGTGTTGACCAGTCTCGGTATCGCTGGTATAGCGGCAGGATTCGCGGCACAAGACCTCTTATCGAATATATTGAATGGTATTTTCTTGATATTCGAGAACACCATCAATGTAAGTGATATAGTGAAAATCGGTGACGTCTATGGTATTGTACGGTTAATCAAGCTACGTACCACAGAGATAAGAACCTTCGACAACAACATAGTGAGCATCCCCAACAGCCTTCTCTCCAAGAGCAATGTAGTAAACATGACCAGCGGAAGCAGAAACACAATGACAAGCATAACCGTCAAACTGGATTACACAGCAGACTACGATGCAGTAAAAGAGTATATGCGTGAGATAGTCAGTCGAGCTGAGGGCGCAGTAGTCAATGCTTTGCATGGCATCAAGTTTGAGATCACAAATATCGGGGAAAGATACCATGGGTTAAACCTCACCATATTCTTCTTCGTTGAAGCCCAGAACGAGCCATGGATAAGAACCACCATCCACCAAAAGATCATCGAGAAACTAGTAGAAGAAAAAATACCCTTCCACAGAGACTCCCCTAAGTAACATAGTTATCTAACGTCTCGGGAACCGTGTAAAGCAAGGGCGTCAATACAAGCAGGTCCAAGGCGGTAATCAAAATGAAGACCCATTCAGGTCCAAACCGCTCCCAAATAATACCACCAATAACAGGTGCCGGGATACTCATCAATCCAGTAACGAAGCCTATTAATCCGCGCCATCTCCCCAGACAGTCAGGTGGTACCAGCTCAGGAGTCATTGATCCATAGCTAAAACCGGCTATCATCCTGAATCCCATCAAGAACCCTGAGAACAATAACCAAGAAGGATTAGGAGCCCATATAAGAATCAAATTAGCAACTGAGAAAAACGGGATCAATAGATAGAAGGCTTTCTTTCTACCGATTTTGTCCGCGAATCTACCTATAATGGTGCTGAATATTGTCTCTGTGATAAGCATGGTGGTGGCTATTCCGCCTATAATATACTGGGTGCCTCCCTTTACATCGAAAATATACGGGTATCTGAATGTCAGTAGCATCATCCTGCTGAACATGTTGATGCCTTGAAACGCAAGCCATCTTTTTACCGCAGTCCCTCTTTGGAATACCTCGCCGAATTCTGATAGAAAATTCAGCTTTGCGGGAGGTCTTTTGACGCGATCAATGTCCGTGAGGTTTCGATAAACATAGACGAATAATAAGACCCGCACCACGAACTGGATCCAGTATAGGTTCCTGATACTCTGGATGCTTATCCCACCAAAGACGGTAAGGAGAACCGCCGCAACAGTAGGAGCAAGAATAGTAGGTAAAGCACCAGTGCCCTCACAGAGGGCTTTTCCAGTAGCCCGGTCCCTCTGCCGAAGACTAAGATCACAGATGATTACGCATGACCCCACCATCATCCCGAGCCCTGATATGAGTATAGCGGTGGCGATAATCTGCCAATTAGGTGCCAAAGCATAGAGAAGGGGAACAAGTATCTGCAATCCAACGCCTAACAGGTATATTTTCCTTAGGTTGAACCTGTCGCGTATTATCCCGAGGGGTATAGAGATGATTGACTGGGATATACCCCATGCGCTGTTGACTGCCCCCAACTGTACGGGGGATGCGCCGAGGAGGGTGATGTATATGTTGGCGTATTGGAGTGTGAGTTCGTTGAAGAAGCGGTTGAATATTTGCCGGGTTACGACTGTCCGCCAGTTCTTCTTCTGTCGAGCCCAGACTTTTTTAAGTTCTCGGATGAAGGTTACAGCCATTTTAGTCTAGCCTAAGATATGTTTCTATGATATAACAATTGAGGCACCCAAAATCAATCTAAGGTATATAAATCATCATTGGTTTGGATCCATAAGCTTGCTGACTCGTATAATGCTGAAAGGTCTAAAAAATTGTCAGCAAGCAAATTCTCAAACATCGTTTTGATTAAAACATATACTGCAATAAATCGTAGCTAATTAGCCGAATGAATTATATCTAAACGATATTTACGGGATTATGATGTGAGGAAAAAAAATCATGGTTCTAAGTGCTATTCATTACCTCATTTGCTAGATACTCAAACTGATTCCACAGGTTTGGTTGATTAACTCTTTGTCGGTTCATTTTAATTACTGGCTCAAATTTCCTCCAAGCAACTATGAGTGAAGCTTTAAGCAAGTCATCTAGGAAACTAAGATCAATTACTTCTTTTTTTAATAGAAGCCCAATTGTGTCATACAAATGCCAGACAAAAAGATGCTCTGAGTAAGTGTCTAGATTCTTCTCTGGACCATATCTATTGTAATAATCCTGAAGGTCTTTCCATTCATCTATGTAAGTTACCCTGTAGATAAGTTTCTGGAACTCTGGGCTACTTCTCGTATTGCTTATAATCATGAACATTTGTACTTGTCTTGTTTCAAGCTGCATTTGTTGGGTTTTGTTGGCGTTTCTTAAGATTATTGCATAGTAGAGTATTGACGCTGTTAAAGCTAGAATAGGAACAATATACAGAATTTGTTCAATGGAAACCATGCATAAACTAGGGTTAGTACTGGGATAAAATCATCGATTCTAATATCAAAACACCGGAATTTCACAAGGTTTCTTTGTGATTAAAACAGTAATAGTGCGGTTTCAAACTGCGAGCGCATGGACGGTTTATTCGGGCTCCGTAATGTAATTAAAAATAATAATCATTGTACTGACCTCAATCACTATTCCTAGATAATAGGGATATCTCATATTCACTTCATATAGAAACCCAAATAATGCTCCAGCGGGAACCATAGCCAAGCTACGCAAGGTCCCCATCAAACCCAAGATTCGCCCCCTCAAACCCTGAGGTATGATATCTGCCCTTAATGCATTTAAAGCGGGGAAAAAGAAAACGGTAGCTACTTGAAATAATATATTAACTATCATCATTTGAAAGTAGGTGCCTGCAAAGGTAAACGCTACTAGGGTTGGTATTGAGATCAAGTATCCAATGATCATGGATTTCTTCCTCCCAATAGAATCAATAAGTTTCCCAGCAGGATACCCTGCCAATAACATAACCAAGGTACCGATCGTGGTTATTACACCCCACTCCAGCCCTGTTACGCCCACAACATCAAACGCATACAACGAATAATAGGTCACGAAAAGGGGAAACTCAAAACTCATCAACAAAAACACCAATGTGACTATTTTCACATCCCTACCCACAGCCCCCCAAGCCTCCCTTAGAGAATCAAAGGACTCGTTAAAAGATGAGAAAAACTCCTTCGATCCCAGATTATCCCCCGTCTCAATAGTCTCTTTGAGAAAAAGCCATCTCACCAGTGCTACCCCTATCGCGAAAAATAATATGATGATATAGACGAGCCTCATCCCATCCAAGAGACCATGGGTCTCGACAAAGTAGCCAGATATGAGTGGCCCAAAGAAAGCAGGCAACCCCGGAAGTAACCAGATAAGAGTATACCCCATCCCCCGTTTATCAGATGGGAGAGAATCAGCCTCGATGGCTTCAAGGGCAGGCTGATAAATATGGCTCAGACTCGATATGATCATCGCCAACAATATGACCTGCCAGTTCCAAGCAAAGATATAGAAACTGTAACTAAGCGCAGCAGTGAAAGTAAATAATACAATTACCTTTCTTCGGCCATACTTATCCGCGATATACGCTCCGGGTATCCTGATAAAAGCCAGTATCAAGTTGCCCACAGAGTCCATGAGCCCAATAATCAAGGCAGTTGCACCCAGTTCCCGGATATAGAGACTCCGGAAAGGGCTGAAAAGGCTGCTAATTAACCCAAAAAACATGTAACTGACTATCAAGACCCTTATATTGCCTTTCAGAAAGCCCAGCTCATCCCTGACTCGTTTCAATGCTTGCTATTGGATGAGAGTATAAAGAGAAATAAAATCTTGGATAAGACCATAAAAACAGGTTAACCTTGAATATTATATCCACTGATCCTAATGTATGATTACTCTGATAAAGGGTAGTTGGGTTGTTGGCCATGATGGAAAAAGTCATAGACTAATCCCTGATGGAGAGATAGCCTACGAGAATGACCGTATAATCTATGTAGGAAAACACTATGATGGCAACCCCGACGAGACAATAAACGCAAAAGGAAACCTTGTATCACCGGGTTTCATAAACATCCACGCAGTCACCAGCATCTGCATCACCCACTTCAGAATAGACGGAGTAACAAAAGGCGGCAAAACCCCCACCAAACAACAGATGCTACAAAACCTAGAAACACCCACACCCCACCTAGCTGGAGAAGACCTCAAGACGAGTGCCTTGTTCAGCTTCGTAGAGCTACTGAAAGGCGGAGCCACAACAATAGGCGAGATAACGGCATTCGGAACCACAGGACTCCAACCACCACTGGAACAAGCAGAGGAATTCGTAAAAATAGCGTCACAACTAGGAGCCAGAGCCTACATCAGCCACCCATACACGGACATGAAAAAATACAGAAACCAAGGGGGAGAAACCGAGTACCATCATGACCCTGAAGGGGGAATGAAAGCCCTCAAAGCCGGAGTAGATTTCTGCAAACGCTATGAAGGCAAACATGAAAACCGGATCAAAACAATGCTTTTCCCATACATGTTTGATGCCTGCAGCACAGATCTCCTAAAAGAGACGAGAAAACAAGCAGACCAACTCAAATTACCAGTCCACATGCACACAGCCCAGTACAGCGCAGAATACTACGAGAGCCTGAGAAGATATGGAAAAACACCCATCCACCACCTACACGACATCGGGTTCCTCGCCCCCAAGACCATACTGACCCACCTGCTCTACACCAGCCTTAACCCAGCCTCACAGACACCGGGATTACCCCTCAGGGACCCCAGAGACATCAGGATGCTAGCTGAAACAAGCGCCACCTTGGGGCATACTCCATTGGTCTGGGCACGGATAGGGCAAGCGCTCTACAGCTACGCCAAGTTCCGGGACATGGGAGTCAACATAGCCATAGGCACCGATGCTTGGCCCATGGATATGATAATGGAGATGCGGAGCGCGGTAACCACAGCTAAACTCATGGAGAGAAGCCGCACAGCGGTAACAGCAGCAGACGTATATAACGCAGCCACACTGGGAGGAGCCAAAGCACTGGGAAGAACAGACATTGGATGCCTCAGAGAGGGAGCAAAAGCAGATATCATATTAGTGAATCTAGGTGGTTTCCATACCTCGCTGGTTGATGACCCAATAAAGAGTATGATCTACTTTGGGAACCAGAACGATATCGAGACCGTCATCATAGACGGGAAAATCATAGTAGATCATGGTGCTATCCCGGGAATCGATCTAGTTGAGCTATCTGAGAAAGCCAACAAGGTCAACCAGAGATGGAAAAAACGTACCGGATACCAGTACCCACCCAGCTTCCAGCCAATGGACTAGAGATACTTGTATCCTCCTCTCTCCAGAAAACCACTATCCTCAAGGTGCCCACTCGACGCCAGCATCCGATAAGCCTCATCTACTGCCCGGCTAACAGCCAACTCCGGGTCTAAATGAGTGAACTCACGACCCCGCATCACTGTCTTCCCGTTAATAATCACGGTATCAACACAACTCGAAGAGGCGCTATAGATCAAGTTCTTAACCGGGAGCAAGGCTGGAGCCATACCCGGAGCCTTCAGGTCTACTAATACTAGGTCAGCTTTCTTACCCGGCTCAATCGAGCCAACGAGGTGATCTATGCCTAGAGCCTTTGCGGCGGTTATGGTTGACATCTCCAATACTTTCTCAGCGGTCATAGCCGAGGTACGCCCATAGTTTACCTTGTGGATCAGTGCACAGAAATTCATGGCATGAAACATATCGAGGCTATCATTGGTTAACGCCCCATCGGTGCCCAACCCCACATTCACACCCATCTCAAGCAAGCTAGGAACAGGAGTCACAATGCTTCTCCCAGCCCAAGCATTCGCGCAGGGGCAATGAGCCACAGGAGTACCAGTCTGAGCCAGAATAGGTATCTCCCTGTTTGAGGTAAAGGTACAATGAACAAGAAGCGAATCAGCGCCCAAAACCCCCAAGCTATTCAGATACTCGATAGCCCTACCACCATAACGCCTAAGGGAGTCATCTCGACTGCGTGGATCATCCCGGTGGCTCCCCAAGGGTCCTTGAATATGCATCCCCCATCCCAGCCTCAACTCACGGGCAGCCTCCTTGGTCTCAAGAATCAACTCATCCGAGACCTGACTAAGCAACGAAGCCTCAAAGATCACCTTAACCATATCACCATCATGCCAACGCCGCGCTACATGCCTACTCTCCTTCACGGCAGAAGGAATATCCTCGGTTAGTTCTTCTGGGGCGAGCCCGAGTAGATCCCAAGACCCCCTACCAAGCACGAGACGAAGCCCAGCGTCTCTCGCTGACTCAGCGATTCCATCAATGGAATCCCTATGAAAATTGATATAGTGGCTGTCTTGAGTTGTAGTTATCCCGCTTCTTATCATCTCAACAGCCGATAACAGCCCAGAAGCGTAACACGCTTCTCGGGTGAGCCCCCGGAGCACATCGATATCCCATCTGTATTCTGTGGCTCGTTTACCCTCACCATCATCACTCAAACCCCGCATAATAGTCTGATACAAGTGATTATGCGTATTCACAAACCCGGGGAGAATCATCTTACCTTGCGCATCAATCGAAGCTTCCCCACGGTATTTTTTCTCCAAATCAAAGGTCTTGCCAATCGCCTCAATCCTATCACCAGACAACGCCACCGCTCCATCCCGGATAACCCGCCGAGACCCATCCATAGTCACAACGAGACTATTCTTAATCAGCAACCAAACAACCCCACAACAAAATACATGAGTAAATTGAGTTTATCATTCTACCCATTGTCTCACATTTTTTATGCTCAAAAAACGGGGTATTTGTGTGAAACATTTTGACAGTAAATAAGATCGAGATCCAAATAGGAGAAAAAACCTTCATCGCAGAGCTACTGACGGAAAAAGCCCCAAAAACAGTAAAGGCATTCCTCAGCGTCCTACCCCTAGAGAGCGTAACATGGCACCAGTTCTGGAGCGGACAAGGACTCCAATGCCACGACCTCAGACTAAAACAGATGGCCCGAGACCACGGGCTATGGCCCAACGCCGACTTCCCCGACTACACCGAGAACCCAAGCATCTACGGCTCCGCAGGAGAAGTAGGCTTCTACCCAGTAGGCCACGGACTATTCATCACCTACGGCAAATGCAGATTCTTCGGCCCACCCGAAGGCGTAGAACCCACATACATCTTCGCCAAGATCACCGAAAAACTAGATGAACTCTACGAGCTTGGACGCCACATAGGCAGAAACGGGCAACAAAAAATAACCCTAAGGGAACACCGATGAAGCTCTACATCAGCAGCGACCAAGAAGGAGTAAGCGGAATAGCAACCCGCAGCCGAGACCAAGTAGACCAACAGGAAAACAAGCGCCTCCAGACCATGGAGATGGTCGCCCTCTGCGAAGCCATACTAGGATACAAACCAGACACAGAGGTAGTAGTCAACGATAGCCACGGCAAGGGGCTAAACATCGACTTCGAGAAACTACCCCCACAGGTAGACCTAATCAGACAGACCCCCGAGATACTGGACCAGATGTACGGTATCGACGAGACCTATGACGGGTTTATGTTCTTCGCTCACGCCATGAGAGGCGAACTAGGCGCCTGCCTCAGCCACGTCTGGGAAGTACAAGACGTAAAAATAAACGAGAAACGACTTGGAGAAGCCGGACTAGCAGCCTATTACGCAGCAAGCTATGGGGTACCCCTCGTATATGCCTCTGGTGATGACTATTATTACAAGGAGGTCAAGGAATTGAGTCCCACAACCGAAGTTTCCATAGTAAAATACGGCATGGGGCGATACGTCGCGCGCAACAAACACCCAGTTACAGCACGGAGAATCATAGCACAAGACGTAGTCAAAGCCCTGAAACGCCTAGAAAAAGGAGAGATAACACCCGTAAAGCTACCTGACCCACCATACCGGCTTGAGATGCGGTTCAGCGACACAGGGGCAGCAGACGCAGCCTGCTGGATGCCAGGCACACAAAGAATCGATGGGAGAACCACCCTATTCGAGGCAGACGATGTCCAGACAGTCTACAAGGCGTTTTACTGCCAGACAAGACTACAACGGACAAGGCTCCTCCACCCATAATCTGTCTTGGATTCTACACCCTCCCAATCATAAGGTGAACAACCTAAACTGAGAGAGTGCAATATTATCACTGGTAGTACAAGTATAAAATTTAAGATAATAATCAAAAATAAGCAGTTCTTGAGGCATCTCTTTTATTCATCAAGAAATACTCAATCTAGGGATCATCGTGAATAGTGTCGAAAAGTATGCCGAGGACCTTTATGTGATCCGGCAGGATATGAGACCCGGCTGGTACTGCAGCGTACTAGTATTCTTCGGAGAAGACAACATAGGAATAGTAGATACCGGATACGAAAACACACCAGTAGATTACGTATTTCCCCTAATACGTGAAAAAGGCAGAGCGCTGAACGAGATAGACCTCGTGGTGAATACACACCGCGATGGAGACCACATCAGGGGAAACAATGTACTCAAGGAGAATACTGGCGCCGAGATCGCGGTACATAAACTGGAAGCAGACGCAGTACCATCAGCCATAAAGATGCTGGAAGACGGAGATACAGTAAAACTGGGAGACCGTGAATTCCTCGTAATACATACCCCAGGGCACAGACCCGGAGCAATATGCCTATTTGACAAGAAACAGCGGCTACTAATCACAGGAGACGCGATATGCGGTTCACGCGAAGACCTAATCAGGATGAACAAACAAATCTACATTGATTCATTAAAGATGCTGCTAGAATACGACGCCGATGAGATGATAATGTCTCACCCCTTTGAGCCAGCAGGAAAGAACATCCTCAAAGGCAGAGAAATCGGTGAAATGATAGAAGCCAGCATAAAAATAGCCGAGAATCTCAGGATCTAGCCAAAGATTTCCCAAGCTCCCTACATTGCTCCAAGATCGGGGTGCTCGGCGAACCACTGGATGATACTATCTTCCCTTTCTGTGTCCCAATTCTGCTGAAGACGGTAAGTGAGTCTTTTGCTCGTCCACCGCCACCATGGCTCATGAATAAAGCGAAAGGCTTACCAGTATACCCGGGATCGTTACGGTGGAGATACCAGTCATCGAGAAAGGTCTTGATAGTACCAGCCATATAGCTGAAATAATCGGGAGTACCGATGGCAATGAGATCATACGTTGTGTACTCTTCGATAGGGAACCTTGTAGTGTTTGTGTTATGAAGAGTCACAGAACATCCTTCGCTGGTTAATCCTTCTGCTACCGCTTCTGCCATCTTCTCAGTGTTTCCATATTGTTGACTATGGTATAATACGAGTGCTTTAGACATGTATTGAATGTTAACATAAGGGCTTATTTCTGTTACTAGTACACACTTAGCTCATTTGGGGTGAGTCCCCACTAAGTTATCATAATCGGATCAGGGTACAGAATAGAATTGCGGTGAAATACTGATTATAATTGGTTATAGAGGAGAAAAATAACCTGTCCACCATACCGCCAAATCGGTGGTTTATCCAAGCGACCCGCGGGTGAGATTAACTTGAGGACAGGCTTGGTTATTTCAAAGATAATTTCAATAAAGAGATTATGAACAATACTTCCATTTTTTCTCATATGAATTATAATATATATATATCGAAATCGAAGCAAGGTATTATCTAAATTTTTGAGTCCCTAGATATACTGCTATCATCAAAATTATAATTAGTATACTTGGAATAAAGCCCAAGATAATAGGATCTCTGGTTTGAGTTTCGTTTTCGGTATAAGAAATCGTCTGAACCTCATTGTCTTCTGTTTCAGAGTTATCAATACTTGATTCATTTCCTGTGGTAGATTCATCGACCGAATCGCTTTCAGAGTTTGAGCCATCATCAGTATCAACCTCTATAACAGGATCATTATCTGTAGATGCGTTATCTTCGGGTCCGTCATCGCTGTTGGGCAATTCTTGCTCCGATGATATCGTATTATCGGTATTATCTACTAGCACCTGTTGAGATAGTTCATATGTATATGACTCGCTTTCCTCAAATGTGATACTGATATTCCATAAACCCTCCATGTTGGGTGAAAACTCATCAATGAAAACACCGGAAGAGTCTGTCCATAAAGTCTTATCATAACCTAGGGTATCAGGGCCATCGTATCTGATATTCAACTCAAATTGCTTGAGAGGCGGATCAACGGTACCAATCAACGGGATAACCTCATCGTAACCAACTTCAATTCCTGGGTTAGATATTGAGATCTCATAGGGTATTTTGGGTAAGAATAGAGGAATCTCAGATAAAATAGGCTCATAGAGTGCCGCAGTTATCCTTGGGTCATCACTCTCATAGTATATCTTGTCCTCGATAACTTCTGGATCATCTGTGCCCCACCAGTTATTCTGAAGTTTAATCTCTATCCTTGGGTCTTCTCTATCAAAGTAGATATTATTCTCGTTGTTATAGAATACATTATTGGAGATTTGGGGTCTTACGCCTTCATAAAAGGCATCTTCATAGAAATATATTCCATTCTCGTTTTCTAGTAACACGTTTTGAGTAATAATTGGACGTATGTCCCCAGAGATAAATACGGCGTGCTCACCACAGTAGGATATTAGGTTCTGGTTAATGATTGGCCTCAATTCGCTGGAGTTTTCTGAGGTGGGTGCATTGACCATATTTATTCCCCTTGAACTCAAGTTTGTAATAGTATTATTTTTTACAAGCCCATTTTTTATGGAGATTCCTCTCTTACCACCATCAATTAAATTATCTCTGACCAATCCATCATTTATAGTAATCACAATGTGGCTTGAGTTGATAAACTGGTTATCGATTATCGTACCCTCACCCATATTGATAGGTCTAATGTCTCTTACGAACAAGCAGTTGGTTATCGAGCCATCGATATCAACAGTGTAATGCTTGCTATATGGCTCTGAATCATAAATCGCAACATGATCAAGCTTCACAGTGCCGCCCTTAATTAAGCCATAACGATTAGTATCCGCTGAGCAATACATTTTCACATATTCAAACATACAGCCCCTAGTGCTGTCTTCTCTCCAAGGTCTACTTTCTTCCGTAAATACTATTCTTGCATACTTATAGCCAGTGAGGGGTAATGTTGGGAAATAAAATGTAATCTCTTCCCCGGGGTTACCCAGTGCCTTGAACTCGCCATTCACAATTAAAGACCATAGAGCGAAATCAACAACAACGCCCTCTTGTATCCTTAGGGATACACCTGATCTTATAGTTAAGTCGTCTTCAAGTATGTATGGACTGTTTTCCTTGGTCCAAACCGTATCACGTCGTATTTCTCCCCCCACGATAGTACCCTCAGAGGAAAAGCTTAGAGGCAGTGAACAGATACCGCTAGATATTACAAGAATTACAAGTAGCATTAACTGTGTTATCTTTCTCTGATTCATGATCCGTGTTCTGGACTATGGTTTTCGTTATAATTTCTTTATGGTACAAGAGTCCATTAACCTGTCCAGGCTATGACTGATGCTTGATTTAGATGGAAAAACTAGGCGGAAACTGATGTATTTCTCTTCGCTTCATATGCTAAATATATAAAAGCGAGAATTATTCCCATTGATGCGCCCAATCCACTTAACCTGAGACTCTGATTGGGTATAACCAACGCCTCTATCAAGCCTATTGCGGTCATTCTATTTGCTATCTTGGCTACTTGGTCGTCCGCTTTTAGACTCATTAACCCAAAGACGAGAAACTGGAGGACCCCTACGCTGAGATAGAACAGGGTCTTCTGGAAACCAATAGGTTTTGAGCTAGGATAGACCAAGGTTAATGCCTCGGATGTAATGTATCCATTGAATTTCAGTATCTTTGAGCATATCAGGAGCCCATACTCGTGAATCATAGTGGCAACGCTTACACCGCATATGGGAATATTCCTAACCCTGTAGTGGTACAGAATTCCTTTCAGGTTTAGACCGGTTTCTTGTTTGAACAGTTTTCATCTAGTCGATTTTCGGGTTCAGACGCTATACGTGGTCAATGGAAATCAACAAAGAAACTCAAACAAATACTAACATGTTATAATTGAGTATATTGAGGATTACATGGCTCCGAAAAAAGTGGCTAAGGAAAGAAGGTAATATTAGATAAAATACTTGTATCTAGTTTGGATACAAATTTTATATAAAATAGGGGGTTAGAGTTTTTTCTGTTGCTGCATATACATGTATGCTGCTACTGCTACGATTACTACTCCGACTATTGCGTATGTCCATGGGAACCCTGATGGCTCAGGCTCTGGCTCGGTTACTGTGAAGGTCGCTGTCTCGCCACCAGCCTCAACGGTATAGGTTCCAGCAGTGTCCTTTGTGACTTGGAAGGTTACTGTGTCGGTTCCTCCTCCTGCCACGCTGGTTGTATCGCTATCCTCTAGGACGTCATTGACGTAGAGCTCAACGGTCTCGGTTCCAATCAATTCTCCTGTGTTATCTAGGGTTACCGTAATTGTAACAGGGTTACCTACCTCAACTGAGGAAGGTGATACGGCTACGCTGTGGTATACAATGTTCGCTGGCTCCGGTTCTGGTTCGCCTTCTTCTACCGTGAAACTACCAGTTAATCCATTAACATCGACACTGTATGTTCCTGCGGTTGCCTCGGAAACGGTCCAGGTTACGGTCTCAGAGTCTCCTGGCATCAGTGTTACCATCTCGGATTCCACTGATGAGCCATCGATTTTTAGGGTTACGCCTTCGCTGAACTGTAAGAGCCCATCATTTGATACCTCTACGGATATTGTTATTGGGTCGCCTGTCTCTACTGTTGTTGGTGTTATGGATAGGTCTGAGACTGTTAACTCGCCCACATCCGGTAGTTTTGCCTGTGATGGCTCGTCTAGGTATGGGTAGAATGTTGTTCTGTCTTCAGGGGTCATGCTTAGGAATATTTCCTCGAGCTTTGCATCACTCAGGTAGCTGAACACTGTGGCTAGGCCCTCATAGTCCTCTGTCGCCATCCATCCGTCAATTATGTCAATGACCTTGGTGATGTCCATAACCTCGAATAGCTCCGCTACTGTGCTCGGGGTTGCTGGTAGTCCAACGATCTCACGGAACAAACTAACCAAGGTCTCTGGTGGGACACCCTCTAGGGTTCCCCCGAACTCGGCTAGGATCTCCTCGTTTCCTGATCGCTTGACAGCCTCCTCGACTCTTAGAGCCGCTGCGTTCACATCATCTGAGACCATTTCCTCTACCAGGTCGGCGCCTGCCTCTGGCTCCATCTCAAGCATTATATCGGCTGCTACCTCTGGGTCTGCTTCATTGGCTATATCTGCGAACTCTTCTGCGTCACCGGCAGCTACTCCTTCCTCGAATATCTCAACTGCATCTTCGGTGTCAAGTTCGTCTACGATGTCTGCTGCTTTTTCAGGGGTTAAATCTGCCATTACATCCGCTGCGTCCTCGACATCTAGGTCTTCAATTGCGTCGACTGCATCAGCTAGACTCATATCCTCAATATCCGATGAGGTAGGGGGAGCAGGAGGAGCAATTGGCGGCAGGAATGATGTTGGTATTTTGAACGTTGTTGAACCAGTGTCTTTTGAAATAGTACCTTTGACATATACTGTATATGTGCCTCCGCTCCATGAGCTGGGTATTTTTAATTTATAAGATAGAACGTTTGCGACAAATCCACCTTCATCTATCCATACTATTGTGGAGCCTCTTTGAATCTGTATATATCCAGTTGAGTCAGCTGCATAGTTTACAGCATGGATTGTGACTGTGTCGCCTGTTCGATAGGTCTCACCTGACGGGGAGTCAACACTAAGCGCGGATACCATCGGGGTTGATAGGAGAAATGCTCCCAAGATAACGAGTCCTAAAACTATTTTTTTATTCATTTTCATCACCCTCACGTCGCTGAAAACATCTTCGATGTAGCTACAGGGTAGGTCAAATCCCTTATGTTATCTCCACTGGGCAGATATTCATCCCAGACGAAAATCTTCGCATAATAATGAGTGCCGGTTACTGCATTAGAGGGAATAGTGAAGTCTAATTGAATATTATATGGTACCCCTGGTTGAAGTGTTACAGATTTTGATTGAATTTTTAGGATATTTATGACCCCACCATCGTCATAATACACTATTACACTGATTTTGCTTGTTGTTGATTCAGTAAAGCTAGTATATGCGGGAGCGACTGTAAAGTAATCAGATGCTTTCTCTACCGAAGCCTTTACTCTGGCGGTTGTTCCGCGTGCAAAGCTATCCGTCTCTACGTTACTGGT
>Ga0272441_10003865_pt1 | contig 27900 bp, 24 predicted proteins | sample SSMProp6N_FD_193582 | JGI IMG/M metagenome (GOLD analysis project Ga0272441, IMG submission 193582) | Marine sediment archaeal communities from Little Sippewissett salt marsh, Falmouth, MA, United States - SSM-Prop-6N | ecosystem: Environmental > Aquatic > Marine > Wetlands > Sediment ... | reverse complement strand
ATTTGCTATTACATCCTCTGATCTGAGAAGGCGATCGGATTTTCTTACAAACATAAGGAAGGCTGTTAAAGCAGGTCTGCCTGAAGCTGAAGCTCTGAAAGCCCTGACAGTAACACCAGCAGCTATGGTTGGTGCATCTGACATGGTCGGGGCTCTGAAGAAAGGTATGATAGCAAATTTCCTGGTAACTTCCGGGAACATTTTCGCGGACACTTGCGTTCTTTATGAGAACTGGGTACAAGGGATACCTTACAGGCTTGTCGACCTCAGGATACATGATGTCCGTGGAATCTACTCACTCAATATCGATACAGCGGATTATAAGATGGTCCTTTCCGGGAAAATTGACAAGCCTTCTATCAAGCTAACCTATGATACAACAGAGGTACGAGGGGCTACTGTCACCCGGGAAAAGGATATAGTAAGCATTACTTTCAACAGGGGCCAGACCGGTTACAGGTTGTCGGGATATATTTCTGGAAAGGATATGGAAGGCAAGGCTCAGCTGGCAAACGGAACATGGCAGGATTGGAAAGCATCCTATGTAAGTTCGAAGACTGATACTGCAGGTAAGAGAAAACCCTCTGCCCGTCCTTCTGAAACCGGCGAGCTGATATATCCTTTCACAGCTTATGGTACTACCGAGCTGCCGAAACAGGAAAATGTACTTTTTAAAAATGCTACAGTATGGACAAACGAAAAAGAGGGGAAGCTTCTTAATACGGATGTTTTGGTAGAGAAAGGCAAGATCGCCAGGATAGGAAAAGATCTTCAGGCTTCAGGCGCAAGGGTAATAGACGCCACAGGTATGCATCTGACACCGGGCATTATTGATGAACATTCACACATTGCACTCGATGCTACGAATGAAATGGGACAGGCTATAACGTCTGAAGTAAGGTGCAGCGATGTTATTGATCCTGAGGATCCAACTATATACAGGCAGCTTGCCGGTGGTGTGACGGCAGCACAGATACTGCATGGATCAGCTAACCCCATTGGCGGACAGTCTGTTCTTATCAAGCATAGGTGGGGACATAATGCTGAAGAAATGATGATTGATGACCAGGTGGGATTTCTGAAGCATGCACTGGGTGAAAATGTCAAGCGCACAGCAAGCAGGTATCCCAACACGAGGATGGGAGTGGAACAGATAATCCGGGATGCATACATGCGTGCCATTGATTACAATAACAAGTGGAAAGAATGGAATGCACTGAAACCTGCCGAAAGGATAGGGAAAGTACCTCCGCGCCGCGACCTGGAGCTGGATGCGCTAGTCGATGTACTCGAGAAACGCAGTTTTATCACATGCCATACGTATGTACAGTCTGAAGGAGCAATGATAATGAGTCTTGCAAACGAATTCGGACTAAAGGTCAATTCGCTTATACATTTTAATGAAGGCTATAAAATAGCTGACCAGATAAAAACTTATGGAGCAAATGCTTCAGTATTTTCCGACTGGTGGGACTATAAATACGAGGTGTATGAAGGCAGTTCCTATAATGCCGGTATGTTAATTGAGCAGGGCGTTCTTACCTGTATACATTCGGACGATGCAGAACAGGGCAGAAGGCTTAACCAGGAAGCTGCAAAGATCATAAAATACGGAGGTATTCCTGAAACTGAAGCCCTGAAGCTGGTAACCCTCAACACGGCTAAAATCCTACATATCGACGACAGGATGGGAAGCATTAAGGTCGGTAAAGATGCAGACCTGGTCCTCTGGACCGATAATCCTCTATCAATATATGCAAGAGCGAGCAAGACCATGGTTGACGGAACAATATATTTTGACGAAGAAATTGATGCCAGAATGAAAGAACAGATAGACAGCGAACGTAACAGGATCATTGGCAATATCCTGAGGGAATCAAAGTCATCTGCACCAACATCACTAAATATACCAAGACGATGAAGCAAAAAATAATAATAACTGTATTGCTGATCATAGCCTGCCTGATGCAGGTGTCGGCCCAGGTGCCGGTTGTTGCCCCGGCACAGAAGAAACCGGTTATTCTCTCGGGTGGTACTATCCATACAGGGACCGGGGAGGTAATTGAAAACGGAATAATAGTATTTAATGAAGGCAAAATTACGTTTGTAGGTAAGGAAACAGATTATACGCAGGAACAAAGCAACTCGGAAGTATTTGATGTTACAGGAAAACAGGTTTATCCCGGTCTTATTTTCCCGAATACAAGCCTGGGGCTAATTGAGATAGGAAGCGGTGTGGATGTGGCTTCAGATGACCAGGAGATAGGACAACTCAATCCCAACGTCAGGGCAATAGCTGCCTATAATACCGATTCACACGTGATCCCGGTTATAAGGTCTAACGGTATCCTATTGGCACAGATTGTACCAAATGGGTCACTTCTTCCGGGAACATCAAGTATTGTTCAGCTTGATGCCTGGAACTGGAAGGATGCCGCTTATAGAATGGATAACGGGATACAGCTGGGTTGGCCAAGGAGCTCATCTGGTAGGAGAGGCGGTGGAGCTTACCAGATGCGAAGCGCTTCGGATTCGAACTCATACAAACGAAATGTTGAGGAGCTGGAGAAGATATTTACGGATGCTGTAGCTTATGCAGCGATCGCCAAACCAAAAGATATAAATCTCAGACTGGAGGCTCTTAAGGGACTTTTTGACGGATCAAGGATACTTTTTATAAGCGCATCAGAACCAAAAGAAATAATTTCCTCAATCTCTTTTGCCAAACGGTATGGAGTAAAAAAAATAGTACTTGTTGGTGCTGATGAAGCAGCCTGGTCAGTTAAGGATTTCCTGAAGGAAAACAATATTCCTGTTATCCTTGAAAATCCACAGAGTCTGCCAAGATATGATTATAGTGATGTGAGAATGCCGTTCAAGCTTGCTGCTTTATTCAGCAAGGAGGGAATACTCGTAGGACTTACATATTCAAAACAAGCCTATGGTAACCTTCCGTTTATTGCCGGACAGACAGTCCCTTACGGACTTACTAAGGAGGAAGCTTTAATGACAGTAACCTCCAATACGGCTAAAATACTGGGCATTGACGATATAACAGGTACTCTTGAAACCGGCAAAGATGCCAATATTGTTGTTTCAACAGGGGATATCCTTGATATGGCTACCAATAATATTGAACTTGCATTCATAACAGGAAGGAACATCAGCCTGGATAACAAGCATAAGATGCTTTACAGGCGTTTTGAGGAAAAGTACAAACAGTTACAAGATGAGAAATAAAAGAAAGCTTCTTCCTTTCCCATTTTTAAGCATGTATTTAAAAGATGTGTAAAAAGGGTAATTAATGTTTAAGAGAAGAGGGATGGGAACATGTTATTGAAAATAAATTTGATTTTACCTGATGAATTGATGAAATTTGTTTAACTAATAATTCAAAATAAACAACAATCACAAAAACTCTGGAGGATCAATCATGTCAGAACAGGAAGTAACTCAGGACAGCAGCCAGCAACAGGATTCATTGTCCATTAATGTGCCTAATTTATCCAGGTATATGAATTTCATAGGATTACTGGCAATAATCGGCGGTGCACTATACTGCATTACGATCATCGGTGCCGTTTTCGGTATACCTTCGATCTTTATGGGAATACGCTTAAGGGAAGCAGCTGATGGATTTAAGAAATACCTTTCATCTGATTCCAAACAGGATCTCGGTTATGCCATCGACAGACAAACAAAGGCATTCTTTATCCAGTTTGTACTTGCAATAATTTCACTTGCCATTTTAGGTCTATATGTGATTATACTCATCATTGTACTGGGATTAGGGGTGTCCAGATTTTAGAATTGCCAGTATTCCGGGTTTTATTATTTTTATGGTTTGTATTGACTGTTTATGAAGATAATAATTCTCGGTACTGCCCACCCTTACCGTGGAGGTCTGGCATCTTATAATGAACGGCTTGCACGACAATTCATTTCTGAGGGTCATGATGTGAAGATATTCACATTTACTCTTCAGTATCCGGGATTTTTATTTCCGGGGAAGACTCAATATACTGATAGTCAGGCACCAGCGGGAATAAATATTGCCAGGGTCCTCAATTCGGTAAATCCCTTTAACTGGATCAGGACAGGTTACAGGATAAGAAAAGAGAGACCCGATCTTCTGATAATAAAATACTGGCATCCATTCATGGCACCCTGCTTTGGTACTGTAGCCAGGATTGCAGGCAGAAAGAAAAAAAACAATGCCAGGGTAATTTGTATTTTCGATAATGTTATTCCCCATGAAAAGAGTGTTACAGACAGGTTACTTACAAGCTATTTTGTTCATAGTATCCACGGAGCAGTTGTTATGTCAAGAAGTGTCGGTGATGATCTTAAAAGATTTAAGGTCGATATACCGGCAGCATTTAATCCACATCCCCTGTATGATAATTATGGTGAATTATTCACACGTGAAGAGGCTTTGGAAAGGCTTAATCTTAACACCCGATATTCATACCTCTTATTCTTCGGATTTATAAGAGCATATAAGGGTCTCGATCTTCTCCTGGAGGCATTTGCTGAGAGCCGTTTCCGCAACAGAAATATTAAACTGATAATTGCAGGGGAGTTCTATGAAAGTGATACACCATATAAAGCAATTATTGATAAATACAACATAGGTGATGATATAATTCTTTATGACCGTTTTATAAAGGAGGAAGAGGTGGCACTCTTTTTCAGTGCAGCCGATATGGTTGTTCAGCCTTATAAAAGTGCCACCCAGAGTGGTGTAACACAGATTGCCTATCATTTTGAAAAACCGATGCTGGTAACCGATGTAGGAGGATTAAGCGAAATTGTAACCGATGGTAAATGCGGATATGTGGTACCACCGGAGACTCATTTGATAGCAGATGCCATCGATGATTTTTTCACAAACAAAAGACAGGAATATTTTACCAACGGAGTAAAGGAAGAAAAAGCTAAATTTACCTGGGATAGGCTTACAAGATCGATAATGAAAATTTATGATAATTTATAAATTGCGGAATTCGGATTTGTGATTTCGGATTTGATAAATCCGCAATCCGCAATCCGCATTCCGAAATTCTTATAACATGATATACAGAAGCAAAGCCCCGTTACGTCTCGGACTCGCAGGAGGAGGAACAGATGTCTCACCATATGCTGATCTTTATGGTGGTGCTGTGCTAAATGCCACAATCGACCAGTATGCGTATTGTACAATTGAAGAGACAAAATCAGGATCGATAATTATCAACGCAGCTGATCTGAACCTTAAAAAGAGATATTCTTCCAGACTCGAATTACCCATCGACGGGTGTCTCGACCTTCATAAAGGAGTCTACAACAGAATTATAAAGGATTTCAGGATCACAAATCCTCTCTCATTCAGGATTACGACCTTTTGTGATGCACCGCCGGGAAGCGGTCTGGGAACCTCATCTACAATGGTTGTTGCTATACTTAAGGCATTTGCAGAATGGCTGAACCTGCCTCTTGGCGATTATGACATGGCCCATCTTGCATGCCTGATAGAGAGAAATGATCTTGGTCTTCGTGGAGGCAGACAGGATCAGTATGCAGCAACATTCGGTGGATTCAACTTTATCGAGTTCTATAAGGATGAAAGGGTGGTTGTAAATCCACTGAGAATAAAACAATGGATCGCTGACGAACTTGAGGTATCAATGGTACTGTTCTATACAGGGGCATCAAGATCATCGGATAAAATAATACACGAACAGCAGAAAAATACACTAAAAGGAAAGAAATTACCGCTCGAGGCAACACACCGTATCAAAAAGAATTCATATCTGATGAAAGACTATCTTTTAAAGGGAGATATAATTAAGTTTGCAAAAGAATTGGGAAGAGAGTGGGAGAACAAGAAAAAAATGGCCGCATCAATAACAAACAAGAATATTGAAAAAATATATGAAGCTGCCATTAAATCAGGTGCTTACGGCGGTAAGGTTTCGGGTGCCGGAGGTGGTGGATTCATGTTCTTTACCATTGATCCGGTAAAAAGACTCGATCTCATTAAAACACTTAACAGATTTAATGGCAAGGTACTGAACTTCCATTTCAGTGGAAACGGTTGCCAGGGGTGGAAGATTAATTGAAATTCAAAATTTAAAATTCAAACATAAATCGCTTTGTATATGCAGGAGATAATTAAAAACCAGATAAAGAGTTCTGTTGATATTAAACAGAAGATTCTGGACTCACCAGAGATAATATCAGGTATTGAAAATACGTCAAAGGCAATCATATCTGCCTTCAGGAATAAGAATAAGTTACTTCTGGCAGGTAACGGTGGCAGTGCAGCCGATGCTCAGCATATTGCAGCAGAATTTGTAAACCGTTTCGGTTTTGACAGACCGGCATTGAACGCTATTGCTCTCACAACCGACACCTCTGTAATAACATCGATCGGTAATGATTCAGGATTTGAAAATGTCTTTGCAAGGCAAATTGAGGCCTTAGGTAATGAGGGTGATGTATTTATTGGAATTTCTACATCAGGGACATCTGAAAATATCATACAGGCATTACATACATGCAGAAGAAAAAAAATTGTGACTATCGGACTTTCAGGGATATTCGGAGGACCAATGAAGGATTTGTGTGATGTCTGCATCAAGGTGCCTTCAGATAAAACTCCAAGGATACAGGAAGCACATAACCTGATAGGTCATATTATCTGCAGCTTGGTTGAAAATGAGCTGTTCGAACGTGAAAAACCTGAAGAATAATGGATGCAATCATTCTGGCGGGAGGTATGGGCTCCCGTCTCAGAAAAGCAGTCCCTGACCATCCGAAACCAATGGCCCCGGTAAGAGGCAGACCATTTCTGTTTTATCTCCTGCTCTGGCTGAAACAATATCAGGTTGATAAAATTATTTTGTCAATAGGTTATAAACCCGGATCATTTTCTGAGTATTTTGGCGACTTTTTCGATGATATACCTGTAATTTATGTAACGGAAGATAAACCACTGGGTACAGGAGGTGCTTTGATAAATGCTCTTGACCATACAAATGGGAATAATATCCTTATTTTAAATGGTGATACATGGTTCCCTGTCGATCTTAACAAATTCTATGACTTCCATTTACGTAATAACAGCCGTTTTACCGTTGCACTGAAAAGAATGAGGGAATTTTCCCGTTACGGTTCAGTTGAAATAAGCGGAGATACAATAATCAGATTTCATGAAAAGAAATTCTGTTCCGAAGGCTTTATAAACGGCGGAATATATCTGGTTAAGAGGGAGTATCTTGAATCTGAAGAATTTCCGGAGGTATTCTCCATGGAAAAAGAAATACTGGAAAAAGAAGCGGAAAAGTCCCTGCTAAAGGGTATGGTCTTTGATGATCCTTTTATCGATATTGGATTGCCGGAAGACTACGAGAAAGCGGGGGATATCATAAAGATCAGTACAAACAGCAATAATGAAACAGGCATTATTTATTGATCGTGATGGAGTTATCAATATCGACAGGGGACATGTTTTCCTGAAAGAGGATTTTGAATTTACACAAGGCATCTTTGAGTTATGCCGGAAATATATTGATGACGGTTATTTAATAATAGTCATTACAAACCAGGCCGGAATTGCCAAGGGCTATTATACAGAGGATGATTTCGAAAAGCTGACGGATTGGATGGTGGAACAGTTCAGTAAGAAAGGAATTACCATTACAAAAGTATATCATTGTCCCCATCATCCCGATATTGATGGCCCCTGTGACTGCCGTAAGCCTGAGCCGGGAATGATACTGCAGGCAGTAAAGGATTTTGATCTCGATATTAAGGAATGTATCCTGATAGGTGATAAGGAAACCGATCTTGAAGCCGGAAGAAGGGCGGGTATCCCTGAGACAAATCTGATTTTCTTTAATACTTAAGGAGGATTTTTTGTGTAGATATTATTTAGTTACACAGAGAGACACAGAGAAGACACAAAGATACACTGAGATTAATAATATCGAATATTCTCTCTGTGGAACTCCGTGCCTCCTCAGTGTAACTCTGTGTAAGTTTTTTAACAGTATTAAATATTTACCTTTTCTTTAATAAGATACTTATTTCTCTCTGCAGAATTCCTGTTTATTAACTCACCAAGGAAACCCGTTAAGAAGAGCAAAGTACCGATAACCATTGCAGTAAGGGCAATATAAAAGTAAGGACTGTCGGTAACAAGCGGTGCCCTGAGGTTGTTATGTACAAATACCAGCTTTCGTATCCCGAGGTATCCGGCCATAACAAAACCGATCAGGAACATAAGGGTACCCAGTGATCCGAAGAGATGCATAGGGCTCTTGCCGAAACGTGTTATAAAACCGATGGTTAGCATATCGAGATAGCCCTTTATGAACCTGTCGAGGCCGTATTTGGTTTCACCGTATTTTCTTGCCTGGTGTTTTACTATTTTCTCACCTATTTTCCTGAATCCGGCTTCCCTGGCAAGCAACGGTATATAGCGATGCATCTCACCATATACTTCAATACTTTTAACCACTTCATTACGGTATGCCTTAAGTCCGCAGTTGAAATCATGCAGCTTTATTCCTGATGATACCCTGGCTGTCAGGTTATAGAGGCGGCTGGTACACCTTTTGACGAATGGATCATAACGTTTCTTCTTCCATCCTGATATCAGGTCGTAGTCCTCTTCGCGTATCATCCTTACGAGTTCGGGTATCTCATCGGGGGAGTCCTGCAGGTCGGAATCCATCGTAATCACCACTTCCCCTTCAGCTTCACCAAAGCCTGTGTGAAGAGCTGCTGCTTTGCCGTAATTCCTCCTGAACCGTATCCCCTTTATATATTTATTATTCCCGGCCAGGCCATTTATTTTATCCCACGATGAATCAGTACTTCCGTCATCAACAAAGATTATTTCCCAGGATAATCCTGCTGATGAACAAACCTTCTCAATCCATGAGGAGAGTTCATTCAGGGATTCCTCTTCATTATAAACGGGGATGACGACCGAGAGATCCATATTAATTATTTGCTGGCTCTTCTTCTGCCGCATCAATAAGAGGATTTCCCTCTTTACGGACAAATGCAGCAACGATAAGCGAAATTATCAATCCGTAGAACATATTACCGAGGATGCTTAAAGGAGCAAGCACTTCGGGTATCATGATCTTTCTCTGTACATTCATACTTATATCAATCTGGTCCTGAGGAAGCCCTCTTTTAAGCAATTCCTCTTCGGCCATAGCCATCTGTTTATCTACCATATTGGGGTCGATGAGGGTATAGAGGATATACATAAATATTGCTGCTATTATTGAATAATAAAGAAAAATGATCATTCCTGCTCCCAATGCCTCGCCATATGATAACAAACCGTGTTTGTAGTTATCACGATACATTTTTACAAGGAAGTATAGAATGACGAACTGCAGAGCAACAAAAATCCATCCCTGCACCCTGTTTAATGTAAGATCAAAAAAATACATTACCAGAGAATACACTATACCTATGAGGCCCAGTATTAATCCGTTGGTCAGGTTTGCTTTCCAGGGGTTTACTTTATTTTCCATCGATTTAATGATTTAGTTTTTACACTTTAGGGAATTAAAACAAATATAGTGTAAAAATAAGAAAGCAGTCTTTCTGATCCTGAATTTAATTTTGCCTGCCCGTCGGAAATTTGTATTTTTGCAGGGGGTAAGTCTTATACGACCAGCTCCTGCTGAACTCCCCCAGGATCGGAAGGTAGCAAGGGTAGGTGGTTGTAGCGGTGCGATATAAGTAGCTTACCCTTTTCATATAAAACCCCCAATCCCGCCAGGGCGGGACTATAAACCCATAAGTAAATGTATTACAATAGAATATGGGTTTTAACCCCCCTTTAGGGGGGCTTGGGGGGTAGACAGAAAGTAATTATGTTAATTCGAATATTTCCACAGAACCCCAATTACAGATATATCCGGCAGGTTGCCGATGTACTGGAAGCCGGCGGTATTATTATCTATCCTACCGATACGGTATATGCCATGGGTTGTGATATAAAAGCACATAAATCGATTGAAAAGATAGCACGCTTAAAAGGTCTTAATCCCGAGAATCCGGATCTTTCGTTGATATTCGTGAATATGAGCCAGTTATCGGAATATACAATAATAAGGGACAATTCAGTTTTTAAACTTCTGAAGCGTAACCTTCCCGGTCCGTTTACCTTTATAGTTAAAGCGAATAATCAGATCCCCAGGCTCTTCAGGAATAAGAAAAAGACAGTAGGTATAAGGATACCTGATAATAACATAGTAAGGGAAATAGTACGGGAACTGGGAAGGCCAATAATAACAACCTCCATTCACGACCAGGATGAGATCATCGAATATACGACTGATCCGGAGCTTATATATGAAAAATACAGTGATTTTGCCGATATAGTTATTAACGGAGGTTATGGAAAGAATGAAGCCTCAACCATTGTCGATTGTACAGGTGATGAAATAGAGATTGTAAGACAGGGTCTGGGTATTTTGGAATGGTGAAATTATTCAACGTCTATAGAAGCTTCTTGTGAAGAATATAAGAACTGATATCAGTTCCAGTCTTCCCAGCAGCATAAGTAATGAAAAGAACCATTTCCCGGCCATAGGTACAGCAGCATAATTTGAGAATGGTCCCAATGTGCCGATTGAAGGACCAATATTTGCCAGCATAGCTGCCGAGGTACTGAACGATGTGATTAAATCATATCCCATAAGGGAAATGATGATAGCGCTTACAGAAATTGTAAATAAGTATAATATCAGGAAAACCAGGATATTATCCATCATGTCATTAGCGACCACTTTCTTGTCATGTCTCACTGGTAAAAAAGCATTTGGATGTAACATCCTTCGCATTTCATAGCGTGCATTTTTTGCAATAAGCAGTATCCGGCCAATTTTTATACCACTGCTTGCTGATCCCGATGTACCGCCGCTGAGCATAAGAAGAAACAGAATGAATATAAGGAAACCGCCCCACTGACTGTAATCACTGATATAAAATCCGGTTGTGGTCATGATCGAAATAGTCTGGAAAATGCCCTCAAGAATACCTTTACCTGCCGGAATACCAGGTTTTATTACCAGGGTAACTGATACTATCAGTATAAAGATGAAGCAGAGTATTGTATATAAAACAAATTCACTATTGCTTATGATTTTCTTGAAATTTTTTTTAATAGCGTAGTAGATGAGGGTTAAATTGGTACCTGCTGTAAGCATAAAAACCGAAGTTATAATGAGTACCGCCGGGGATCCGAAGGATGAGATACTGTTGTCTCTTGTTGCAAAGCCTCCGGTTGACATTGTCGTTAATGAATGACAAACTGAATCAAACAGTGGCATACCACTGATAACAAGGAGGATCGCTTCAGCCAGTGTGAGTGTGGTATAGATAGAAATAAGTCTTTTTGCCGCTCCTGAGACCTTGGGATTGATCTTATCGGTTGCCTGTCCGGTAAAATCTGTTAATGTAAGCTGTACATTGAGCGATTTTACAACAGGGATAAGTGAAAGTGAAATAAGTATAAAGCCAAGGCCTCCAAGCCACTGGGTTATACTCCTCCAGAATAAAATACCGTGAGGTAATGATTCAATGTCGGTAAGTATAGTCGCACCTGTAGTTGTAAAACCTGAAATTGATTCGAAAAAAGCGTTTCCGAAATTTGTTATCGAACCGCTTAAAATGAACGGCAATGTCCCAAACAGGCTGCATACTATCCATAAGCCGGTAATAATTATATATCCCTCTTTATACCCGGTTAACCTTTCATCCTCACGCAGGGGAGTAAAAACCAGTATTCCGGCGACAATCGTAATTATCGACGAAAAAAGCAATTGTTTTGCCGCAGGTTCCTTATATATAAATGAAACAGCTGCAGAAAGCAGCATTAATAATCCTTCAAAAACGAGTACCTTGCTTAATACCCTGGCAATGACTCTGAAGTTAACCATTATTTATCAGGTAAAAAATTTGGTCAGGCGGTCATGGGCTGATGGTAATGTGAATACGACCACTTTGTCGTTTGCTTTAATTATTGTATCACCAGTTGCAATAAAGGGAACACCATCTCTTGTTCCTCCACCGACAATTGCATCCTTTGGGAAATCAATACCTCGAAGTGTTCCTTTTGTTATTCTTGCATTTGGTGGCACAACGAATTCAAATACTTCAGCATCAGTACCTGTCATGTATTTGACCTGTGTGACATTAGGGTTAAGGGTATGGCGGAATATCCTGCTGGCAGCAGATATCTTTTTATTGATAATGGTATTTATTCCTGAATTCTCTGCAAGATCTATATATTCCATGTTCTCGACTTCAGCAATTGTCCTTTTGACACCCATTTTTTTTGCCAGAAGACATGAAAGGATGTTTGTTTCAGAGTTACCTGTCACGGCAACAAAAGCATCCATTTTTGAAATACCTTCCTGTTCAAGCAGATCTGCTTTTCTGCAATCACCGCATATTACGAGTGTATTATCAAGTATCTCCGACAGATCCTCACATTTCTGCGCATCTGAATCAATTAACTTCACTTCACAGCTGTTTTGGAGGTAAAGTGCAATATGTTTTCCTATCCTGCTTCCTCCCAGAATCATGATGTTCCTGGCTTCAAAGACCTCTTTACCTGATGTCTTCATCATTTCATCGATACCTTCACGTGTGGTAATAACAAATACCAGGTCGCCTGAAAGAAATTGTTCGTTGCCTCTTGGTATCAGGGTTTTATCATTACGCTTTATTGCTACAGCCCGGTACTTGTCAGTTTTATTGGTTCTTGCTATCTCAGCCAGGCTCTTATTTATAATGGGTGCATCGTCATCGAGTCTCTGTACATACATGGAAAGCAAACCATTAGTGAATTCCATAAATTCAGTGGTACCTGTTTCATGCAGCAAACCCAGAACCTCCCTGGCAGCAATATGTTCAGGATATATAAGTGAATTGACTCCCAGACTCTTGAAAAAATCAGGGGTCGATTGTTCCAGATAATCAATGTTATCGATACGTGCAATGGTTTTTAGTGCACCAAACCTTTTGGCAAGAATGGAGGCCATAACATTGGTGTCTTCAGAATTGGTGACAGCAATAAAAAGATCCGTCTTTTTCTGAAGTATCTCCTGGAGCAGTTTCACTGAGGTGGCTGATCCCTCATATGTAAGAACATCAGCAGACGACTTAATAGGATTCAAACGTTCATCCTCAGGATCAATAAGGATGATATTATGATTTTCATTTGACAGCAACTTAGCCAAATATGTACCAACTTCACCAGCGCCCGCAATTACTATTCTCATAGAATTTTACGACTGAAAAAAAACAAAATAACAGATAAATAGCGTAATACTCAAGTTTTTTCCCGGAATAATTTTTACAGACATGTTAAAGATTTAAATAGAATGCACCATGGTTTTTAACAAAATGTACCTGTTGAGCATTGATTTTACTGATATGCCAGGGCAGTGAAGGTGCTTCTGAACTGATTACCAGGGCATCCAGTAAACCCGGATATTGTATGTTACTATCAATTACCGGTCGTTGCCCTGTAAGAATTACAATATCCGGTGTATTCTTAGTAAGTATTGAGTTGCTCAGCTGGTTCGTAACCATGATCTTTTTTCCCCCAGCACTCAGCTGAAATGTGTTTTCATTAAAAACATTCTCCCTGAGTCTGAGATTTAATGTCGAATAATGCTTCATTACTTCCTGCCCCATAGTAGTAGTGTCTGAATACACATTCAGGATATTTCCGGTTCTGACACCAATGACCGAAGAGTTTATTGAATTATAGACAATCAGCTCATTGGTTCTGCTGTATGAAACCTCCCTGACAGTACCTGTAATAACTAAGAGAAGGAGTGCTGTAACGGGTATTAACACTGAAACAGATTTCCTGTTCAACAGATAACGCATAAAAAGAAAGATGGTTAAAGTTAAAAGAATACATTCCGGTACTGTAATTCCTATATTCTCTATGGTTGAAAATGGAAGTGATGACACTGTCTCAGTCAGTGATTCAGTAAAACCTGCTGTTATATCCAGTAATCTTACAATAACATGAGACAGGATAGGAACAGGGTATGTAAGAGGTACCAGTGCACCAAGTATTATTACGAGTGATGCGACAGGTACTATCACAATATTTGACAGGATAAACCATACCGGGAAACGGTTGAACAGCATGATGGTGAGTGCTACTGTTCCGGCCTGGGCAACTAGTGTTACTGCAGCTGATTGCCATATCAGATCAGGTATGCGGCGTCGGAATGTTATCTTACGGTACAGGTCGCGGTAAAAACTGATTATATATATAACAGCTGCATATGAAAGCTGAAATCCGGCATCGAATATTACAGACGGCCTTATGAGTATCAGGATAAAAGCAGAGGCAAGTACTGAGTTTATTCCGTTAACGGGTCTCTTCATTATCTTTCCTGCCTGCAGGAAAGAGAACATAAGAGAGGCACGCAGAACAGAAGATGATAGTCCTGTAACAAAGGCAAAAGTCCATAACAGAAGTATCGTAATAACCACTCTTACTATGTTCAATCTGCCTCTGAGAAAAAACAAGATTCGGAACACAAACATGCTCAGGATCAATGCATGAAGCCCCGATACTGCCATTACATGCATTATTCCGGCTTTCATAAAATGCTGCTTCTGTTCCGGGTCAAGCATATTTTTCTGTCCAAGGGTTATTGCAGCAACAAGTGCCAACCTTTTTTCACTAATCCCCCTTTCCCTGAACATCTCTATGATTCTGTTTCGTATCATTAAAGCCCTGTTCTTCAGATTAATATCCGCGCCGGGATCAAACCTGATAATATCATTCTCATCGATAAAAGCCATATATCTTATTCCCCGTGTTTCCATATAGAACCTGTAATCAAATTCGTAGGGATTACCTCTGCTGGTTATTTCAACAGGCGTGCATTTTATATCAAACCTGTCGCCGGGTGAAAATGACTGCGGGATAGTATCTGTTATGTAATAGACCATCAGTGAACCATTTACAGGACTCTCGCCATTTCTGTTAATGATTTTTTCAAGCTTCAGTACCAGTAAGTAACTCTTATTTTTCTTTTCAGGATAGTCAGACAGGATACCGGAAAACAGTGCTTCCTCACTTTCAAATATTGAGAGCCTGGTTTTTTCTTTGGTATACAATAGAAGTCCGCAAATAAAAAGTGAAAGGGATAGTGCGAAGCCGTACATATAATTTGTAAGCTGCCTGTTGTATAAAAGGCTTGCAACAAAGGAAATAAGTATTATTATGGCTGTAAGGATGAAAAACCGATCGCCCGGTGTGACATATAGTCCGGTAATAATACCCAAACACAGTGGTATACATATCCGGAGAAACGGGATTTCCTTATTAAGCACAGCAAGCAGCTTTTGAGACAGTATAAAGATAAGAAAAAGTACTTAAAGTGACTAGAGTTACGATTACTTAGAGTTAAAAATTAACTTTAGTCACTCTAGTCACTTCTTATCTTACCTTTTGTCCCGGAAGGATTGTCTTGTAATCAGCTTCGAACCTGCCTCTGGAGATGGCATTAAGTTTTCCTTTCAGGAGTCTCCTTCTTAATGGACTGACTTTATCAGTAAAAAGGATTCCGTCGAGGTGATCATATTCATGTTGTATTATCCTGGCTTTATAACCTTCATAAACCTCATCATGGAATTCCCAGTTTTCGTCGTAATATGTGATTCTTATATGAGATTCACGTTCAACCTCTTCTCTTATGTTGGGAATGCTGAGACAGCCTTCGGTCACAGGTTCAAAATCGCCATGTTTCTCTATTATATGAGGGTTTATAAAGACTTTCTTAAAACCTTCAAGTTTTGGTTCATCTTCTGAGGCTGCTGAGCCGTCAATAACGAATATCCTTATTGATTTGCCTATCTGAGGTGCTGCGAGTCCGATACCTTCAGAATTATACATTGTTTCAAACAGGTCGTCAATGATCGTTTGTACATCAGGATCATTTTTCTCAATATCCTGGGCTACTTTTCTTAAGACAGGGTGTCCATATACAACAATCGGATATGTCATCTTAATGTTTCTCCTTTTGAAGCCACGATTGCAGGATGAGAGAGGCACTTATTTTGTCGATAATCTTTTTATCCTGTCTCTTTTTCTTTTTCATTCCTCCGTCAATCATGGTTTTTATTGCAATTTTAGATGTAAATCTTTCATCTTCAAGATATACGGGTATATCCGGAAATCTCTTTTTCAGTTTTCCTATAAATGGATTAATATATTTAACAGACTCACTTGGTAAATTGTTCATTTTAACGGCATAGCCTACGACAAATCCATCTATTTGTTCCTTCTCAATGTACTCGTCAATAAAACTGTCAAACTCCTGAGTATTTACTGTTGTCAGTGGTGAGGCAAATATTTTCAGCGGGTCTGTAACTGCAAGGCCCACACGTTTTTTGCCATAGTCTATACCTATTATTCGTCCCATTTATATTCCGGAGCAAAAATACATATAAATATATAATGGTGCAACGGTATAATGGTGCAACGGTATAACGGTATAACGGCCACGCTGGTTCGGATTTGCAATCCGAACCCCACGCTGGTTCGGATTTTTCCCACGCTGGTTCGGATTTGCAATCCGAACCTATAATGGTGCGGATTACAAATCCGCACCAGCATGGCAACTCACAGACGGAGAATGAATCCGCACTAGCCGGGGGGGAAAAAAGCCACCCGCAGGTGGCTTTTTTTCAGTTGACAGTTTCTTCTTCTGGTTTTGCATATTCCATCGCAGCAAGTCTCTTATAGTTGTTATACCTCCATCTTGCATTTTCCTCGGCAGCTTTGAAGAGTACTTCGGCTTCCCCGGGGAATGATTTAATAAGCGATGTATACCGTACTTCAGAATTCAGGAAATCCTGGAATTTACTCCAGTCGGGTTCTTTAGAATCAAGGGTAAAAGGATTCTTGCCTTCGTTTTCCAGCAAAGGATTATACCTGTAGAGTTGCCAGTAACCGGCTTCAACAGCATCTTTCTCCTGTTGCTGTGTTTTACCCATTCCTGCCCTGAGACCATGGTTAATACATGGTGCATATGCAATTATGAGTGATGGTCCGGCGTATGCTTCTGCTTCTTTTATAGCTTTCAGATATTGTGCATTACTTGCACCCATAGCCACTTGTGCAACATATACATAGCCATAGGTCATTGCCATCTGGCCCAGATCTTTCTTACGGATCTTCTTCCCTGATGCGGCGAATTTTGCCACAGCACCGGCAGGAGTTGCCTTGGATGCCTGGCCACCTGTATTTGAATATACTTCCGTATCAAGTACCAGAATATTCACATCTTCCCCAGTGGCTACTACATGGTCAAGTCCGCCATAGCCGATATCATAGGCCCATCCGTCGCCTCCAATGATCCAGTGAGATTTCTTGACAAGGTATTGTTTCAGTGCCAGTATCTCTTTTGCCACATCCGACTTTTCTTTTTCGCAGGCTTCAACAACCTTTGCTGATGCTGTCTTTGAAGCTTCAGCATCATTCATTGCTGCGAGCCATTCATCAAAGGCAGCTTTGGTTGCGGCATTAACCGAATTTCCTGCATCTTTCATCTTGAGGGCTATCCTTTCTCTCATTTTGTTTGAACCCAATGCCATGCCAAGACCATATTCGGCATTGTCTTCGAACAGTGAGTTTGCCCATGCTACTCCGCGACCCTCCTTATTTGAGGTATAAGGAGTTGATGGAGCTGTGCCTCCATATATTGATGAGCATCCTGTAGCGTTTGATACAGTCATCCTGTCGCCAAACAGCTGTGTAATAGCTTTTATATATGGTGTTTCACCGCAGCCTGCACAGGCACCTGAAAATTCGAACAGTGGTTGTGCAAACTGGCTGTTCTTCACATTCACGAATTTATCAACCACCTTATCTTTATAACCAACTTTTTCATGCATATAATTCCAGCGTTCAGCCTCAGCAAGCTGTGATTCGAACGGCTTCATTATCAGGGCTTTAGTTTTTGAAGGACACACATCTGCACAGTTACTGCAGCCTGTACAATCGTAAACACTCAGCTGGATCCTGAACCTGTATTGTTTGAGAGCACCGGGGATACCCTGTATAGTCTGTGTTCCCTCGGGAGCATTAGCCGCTTCTTCTTCGGTTAAAAGAAAAGGGCGTATTGCTGCATGAGGACATACATAGGCACACTGGTTACACTGTATACAATTTTCCGGTTGCCATTCGGGGACATTGACTGCGACGCCACGTTTTTCATAAGCTGTAGTCCCTGCCGGGAAAGTACCATCCTCCCTGCCTACAAAAGCACTTACGGGAAGATCGTCACCTTTGAGGTGATTTATAGGTTCGGCAACATCACGTATAAAGTCAGGAATATCGCGGGTATCCTTTTCTTTCTCCACTTTAATGGAAGCCCATTCGGCCGGGACTTCAACCTTCTCAACCTCACTACCTTTATCAACAGCTGCAAAGTTCATTTTAACGACCTCTTCGCCTTTTCTTCCATAAGTTTTCTGAATAGCTTTTTTCATCTCTTTTTCAGCCTGTTCATAAGGTATTACGTTTGCGACTTTAAAAAAGGCAGCCTGCATAATGGTGTTGGTCCTTGTTCCCAGTCCTATATCTTCGGCAATTTTTGTTGCATTGATGATATAGAAGTCAATTTCATTCTCTGCCAGGTATTTCTTCATATGGTCTGGAAGTCTGTTTTTTGTCTCTTCTGCATCCCATATGGAATTAAGAAGGAATGTCCCTCCTTTTTTCAGGCCTTTCAGCATATCATATTTATCGAGGTATGATGGAACGTGACATGCCACAAAATCCGGGGTATTCACAAGATAGGGAGAACGTATCCGTTTATCTCCGAATCGCAGGTGTGATGTTGTGATACCACCTGATTTTTTCGAGTCATAGGCAAAATATGCCTGGCAATATTTATCTGTTGTTTCACCGATTATCTTAATGGAGTTTTTGTTTGCACCGACTGTACCATCTGAACCCAGGCCATAGAATTTAGCAGAATATGTTCCTTTTGGAGCGACATTTATTTCGGGAAGTAATGGTAATGATTTAAATGTTACATCATCCACTATACCGACTGTAAATTGGTTTTTTGGTTCATTGAGTTTGAAATTCTCAACAACTGAGAGTATATGGCTGGGAGTTGTATCTTTTGAACTAAGTCCGTAACGGCCTCCGACAATAATTGGTTTCTCCGGCCTGTCGTAGAACATATCCTTAATATCAAGGTACAGAGGTTCTCCGAGCGCACCGGGTTCCTTTGTCCTGTCGAGAACCGAGATCTTTTTTACTGATTTCGGCAATACATTGAAGAAATATTTTGGAGAGAAGGGGCGGTACAGATGGACACTGATAAGTCCCACTTTTTCTCCCTTGTCGCTCAGATAATCAATAACCTCTTTTATCGTATCGGTTATTGACCCCATTGCAACTATTACATTTTCAGCATCTTCAGGCCCATAGTATGTAAATGGCTTGTATTCTCTGCCTGTAAGCTTTGATATCTCAGCCATATATGAATTTACTATATCGGGTATGGGTTCATAGAATTTATTGATTGATTCTTTTGCCTGGAAGAATATATCAGGGTTCTGTGCTGTACCTCTTGTAACGGGATGTTCAGGATTAAGGGCATTGTCGCGGAATTTTTTCAATGTATCCCAGTCGACAAGTTTTTTCATATCCTCAAGTTGTGTCACTTCTATTTTCTGGATTTCAGATGAAGTGCGGAATCCGTCGAAGAAATGAAGAAAGGGGATCCTGGATTTTATTGCAGAAAGGTGTGCTACGCCAGCTATATCCATAATCTCCTGTACACTTCCGCTGGCCAGCAGGGCGAAGCCTGTCTGACGGGTAGCATAGATATCGCTGTGGTCTCCGAAAATAGAGAGTGCATGTGCAGCGATACTTCGTGCGCTGACATGGAAGACAGCTGGAAGTAACTCAGCAGCAATTTTATACATATTTGGGATCATAAGAAGTAATCCCTGTGAGGCTGTAAAGGTAGAGCATAGGGCTCCGGCCTGTAAAACACCGTGAACAGCACCTGATGCACCCCCTTCGGATTGCATCTCGACGACTTTAACTGTCTCGCCGAAAATATTTTTCAGTCCGTTAGCTGACCATTCATCAACTAATTCAGCCATTGTTGAAGATGGAGTGATAGGATAAATGGCGGCAACTTCGCTGAACATATAGGCAACATGAGATGCAGCCTGATTACCGTCGCATGTAATAAACTTCTTTGTACTCATACTTTAAAAATATATTTTGGATTTAGTGTTATTTTTTTAACAGATTGCAAATTTACAAAAAAACATGAGAATTTATTCCCCATTCATTGATACAAGGAACTCTTCGTTCGATTTTGCCTGCATTAGCCTGTCGCGCAGAAATTCCATAGCTTCTAATGAATTCATATCGGCAAGATAATTTCTCAGTATCCATATTTTCTGCAATATATTTTTATTTAGCAGAAGATCCTCTCGTCTGGTACTGGAAGCGGGAATGTCTATTGATGGAAATATTCTTCTGTTGGAAAGTTTACGGTCGAGCTGAAGCTCCATATTACCTGTTCCCTTGAATTCCTCAAAGATAACATCGTCCATTTTGGATCCTGTTTCTGTAAGTGCTGTGGAAAGTATTGTCAGTGAACCTCCGTCTTCAATATTACGTGCTGCACCAAAAAACCTTTTTGGTTTATGAAGAGCATTGGAGTCAACACCACCCGAGAGGACCTTTCCCGAGGCAGGTGCCGTTGTGTTAAATGCCCTTGCGAGCCTTGTTATAGAATCGAGGAGAATGACAACATCATGACCGCATTCTACAAGTCGTTTTGCCTTTTCGAGGACAATATTTGCTACCCTGCAATGACGCTCGGCCGGTTCGTCGAAAGTGGATGCAATAACTTCGGCTTTTACATTACGGGCCATATCTGTTACCTCTTCAGGCCTTTCGTCAATAAGAAGTATCATGAGGTAAACATCAGGATGATATTTTGCTATGGCATTTGCTATTTCCTGCAGTAAAATTGTCTTACCTGTTTTCGGCTGTGCAACAATAAGACCCCTTTGTCCCTTGCCGATAGGTGTGAACATATCGATAACCCTTACCGAGAGTGTTCCTTCGCCTGGTGTGCATAAGGTAAACTTCTCATTCGGAAACAGGGGAGTGAGAAAATCAAAGGGTACTCTGTCCCTGATAAAATCCGGACTTCTTCCGTTGATTTCATCCACTTTTATCAGAGGAAAATATTTTTCACCTTCTTTAGGCGGACGTATTGTCCCTTTTATTGTATCACCGGTTTTAAGCCCGAAAAGCTTTATCTGTGATTGTGACACATAAATATCATCGGGTGAATTCAGGTAATTATAATCGGCAGATCTTAAGAATCCATACCCGTCGGGCATTATTTCAAGAACACCGGTGTTATATATGATACCTTCGAATTCATAAGGTTTTTCGGCTTTTTCATCCCTGTCAGCGCCTTTTTTAGAATCACTTTCACTTTCTTTACGCTCCCGCTTATTATCCTGATCTTCTGATTTTTTATCCTTGATATGAGATGCTCCCGCATCCTTTTTATCAGGTGTTTTATTTTTGTTGCTCTCATATGAGGGAGGGACCTTTTCAGCGGATTTTTCTGTTTGCTGTTTTTTATCCACGTCTAAGTTAACATCCTTTTTATCCTCCGATTTCTGACTGTTTGACCAAGGGGTATCTTTAGTGTTCCTGACTTCAGTCTCTTTGTTTTTATCAGTTACATTTTTATCATCTGCCTTTTTCGATTCTGCAGAAGCATCCCACTGTGATTCTGTTGATCTTTTAAGATCATCGGGTGAAACTGACATTAGAGACTCAGGTGAACGATTAAAGGAAGGTTTATTCGTTCTCGGTCTTTTACCCCTTCTCTGATTCTGATCATAATTGCGTTTAGTATCCCGGGCAGATTTACCAGGTCTGTTTTCTGATTTCCCGGTACTTTTTTGTTCGGTGGCTTCAATTGCCTGTTGATCAAGTATTTTATATACCAGGTCCTGTTTTTTTAAAGTATCAGCTCTTTTAATTTTAAGTTCTTTTGCTATTTCCCTCAGTTCAGGAAGCAATTTCTTACTTAACTCAAGAATGTCGTACATATTTTAATAATAATGGAATTTATTGATTTTATTGATGCTTTTGGAAACCCGGATTAAGGCTTTTAAAACGAGTCCGGTAGAAAAGTCGTAATAAATCTTCAAACCGGGGCAATATTAAATAAAAAAAGTCGAATATTTCCTGTCAATTGTAAATAAAATGCAACGGTAAAATCAAATTATAAATAACTTGATGATAAGGATGAAAAATAACGTTGCAATATACTAATAAACCTATAACTTTCAAAAAAAAAGAATAGATAATGTCGGAGTAGTATAATTTTTTATTAAAATTGTATCTCTTGTCCGGATTTTATTATAATAGATATAAGACCTGTAGATGCGTCAGTTAAAGATAACAAAACAGGTTACAAACCGTGACACTCCATCTCTTGACAAATACCTTCAGGAGATAGGCAAGGTTGAACTTATTTCACCAGAAGATGAAGTTGTTCTTGCACGTAGAATAAAATCCGGTGATTCTGAGGCTCTTAAGGCACTTGTTAATGCAAATTTGCGTTTTGTCGTATCCGTGGCAAAACAGTATCAGAACCAGGGTATGAGCCTGCCTGATCTTATAAATGAAGGTAATCTTGGTCTTATGAAGGCAGCGCAGCGTTTTGACGAGACAAGGGGATTTAAATTCATTTCATATGCTGTATGGTGGATACGCCAGGCTATACTCCAGGCTCTGGCAGAGCAGGCAAGGATCGTACGTTTACCGGTTAACAAGATCGGATCAATTAACCGTATAAATAAAGCCTTTGCACGTCTTGAACAGGAATTTGAACGGGAACCCTCCTCACAGGAAATAGCAGATATGCTCGAAATGATACCGGAGGATGTAAAGGAATCACTGAAAACAAATGGCCGTACAGTTAGTATGGATGCTCCGCTCAGCTCAGAAGAGGATAATACAATGTACGATGTGCTCCAAAGCGACGACACACCTAGCCCCGATAAAACCCTGATTTATGAATCCCTGGCCTTTGAAATAGAAAGAGCCTTAAGTACACTTTCAAGTCGAGAGGCAAAAGTGCTGAAACTGTATTTCGGTCTTGGTATGAAACACCCTTTTACACTAGAGGAAATAGGAGAGGAGCTGAGCCTGACACGCGAACGGGTACGACAGATAAAAGAAAAGGCAATAAAAAGAATACAGTTTACAACACGCTGCAAAATACTTAAAACATACCTGGGTTAATTATTTGTTTCTATCTTTATCCAAAATAATCGTAAATGAGTCATCTTGTTTCTCCTTCGTTGCTGGCAGCTGATTTCGGAAACCTTGCCAGGGATGTTCTTTTAATCAATAAGAGCATGGCCGACTGGATACATTGTGATATTATGGACGGTGTTTTTGTTCCAAATATATCATTTGGTTTCCCGGTTATCGAGCATGTGAAAAAGATCGCAGAAAAACCCCTTGATGTTCACCTTATGATTGTAGATCCCGACAGGTATCTTTCACGATTCCGTGAGGCAGGTGCAGATATCCTGACAGTTCAGTTCGAAGCATGTATTCATCTGCAGCGGACAGTAACCGAGATAAAAAGCCTTGGAATGAAGGCTGGTGTGGCAATTAATCCGCATACCCCGGTAATCATGCTGAAAAACATCCTGCAGTATATTGATATGGTGCTTATTATGACTGTGAATCCGGGTTTTGGCGGACAATCATTCATCATGGAATGCTACAGCAAGATTGCCGAATTACGGAAAATGATCGATGAAGGTGGACATAATGTGCTGATACAGGTTGACGGAGGTATAGATACCGGAAATGCCCGTAAACTTGTTGAAACCGGAGTTAATGTTCTTGTTGCAGGAAATTCGGTATTCAGCTCAGAAGATCCTGTGGAAACCATAAGAAAGCTAAAAGAGCTGGAATAAAACATTCCCCTCTCCTGGTGTATCACTTTGCTGGTGCGGATTTGTAATCCGCACCAAAAAGAAATAGGTACGGATTGCAAATCCTTACCAGCCTGAGTTACTCTCCAAGAAAGGGAGCTTTTTGTTTAATACTTCAAGATTTTATTGCAAATTCCAGATACTTTATTATTTCAGTATTATCATCCGCATTAAACCATTTAATTTCTTTATCCTTACCCCACCAGGTCATCTGTCTTTTTGCATAGCGTCGTGTGTTACGTTTGATAAGCTCAACAGCCTCTTCTCTTGTAGACTTCCCTTCGAAATAATTAAAGAACTCCTTATAGCCCACAGTGTTAAGAGCATTGAAATTTTTCATTGAAACAAGGCTTTCTGCCTCTTTTTCCAGACCATTGCTGATCATTTCATCAACCCTGTGATTAATCCTGTTATAAAGTTCATCCCTTGGTCTTTCAATACCGATCTTAATGATCCTGAAATCCCTTTCCCGTTTATGTTTGGTCAGGAAGGAGGAATATGGCCTGCCGGTACTCTCACATATTTCAAGAGCCCTTAATATTCTTTTCGGATTTTTAAGATCGATATTTTCATAATGTTCCGGATCAAGAAATTTGAGGGCAAGTCTTAATCCGTGTATTCCTTCATCCTTGTATTTCCTGATATATTTCTCCCTGACCTGAGGATCGACATCAGGAATATCATCAATACCATGGCATACTGCATCGATATACATGCCTGATCCTCCTGTCATCAATGCAACATTGTTCTTTATAAAAAGTTTTGGAAGAAGTATGAGTACGTCGCGTTCAAAAAGGCTTGCACTGTAATAATCTTTTATGGAAAGAAACCTTATGAAGTGATGTTTTATTTCAGCTAACTGGCTGTTGGAGGGGATTGCTGTTCCGATTTTCATTTCGCGAAAAAATTGCCGGGAATCAGCAGAGATTATTTCACAACGGAAATACCTGGCGATGTTAATTGAGAGATCTGTCTTTCCGGCACAGGTCGGACCGACAAGAACTATCAGGATATTTTTCATGCTGGTTGTTAAGGGAGGAGACTAATCTTCATCCTCGTCCAGGTTATCTTCGTTTTCGAAACCGCCCAGCGTCTCTTCATCGTTGCCGTTAAGGAAGAGTTCGTCGACGTCAGTATCATCCTCATCCTCGTCATCGGAGACGATAATGTTATTATAGAGCTTTCTGGAAGTGCCCCCGAAAATAACCTGTTTTGGAGGTATACCTTTGGAGTTTGTACAAATAGGATATTCGCGGTCGTCTATCTCCTCAATTTCTCCGGTATATTCAACAAACAGACCCCTCTCATTAAAGAAATCAAAGACATAAAGCAGCTTTTGATTCTTCTTGAAAATAATATCCTCAAGGACAGCCACTTCCATCGTCGATGAGCCAGTCCCCATGTCAAACAGGGTAAACTCCTCCTCTTTTTCCCAATTATCGGTTGCCATATAAAAAGATGCCATTTGTGATTTATCAAATTCCAGTTCCTCCTGTAAAATATTATGGAAATCCAACAAAGTGTGAGAATCCAGAAATTCAAATTCTCTCACAAACGACTCATCCTCATCTGATAATACTACAAATTTGTAAACCATGACATTTTGTAATTCGAGGGTTGCAATATAATATTTTTTATTTTACAATCTTCCCGGAAAGTTTTTTTTTAGAATAAAATCAATAGTGTCAATTCCATCTGCATAATCCCATAAGGCAGGCGATTGAGCCTTTCCGAACGGCATATAGTTGCTGCCCACGATACACTGTATCTTATCACTGTTGTCCCTGAAATACTTATTTAACTGTTTCTGAGAATTATAGAACTCATAAAAAAGAACGGCTACAGGCGATGAAAGAATATACTCTTCTTTAAGTATAAGATAACCTGTGTCGGTAAATTTTTCTTTGTTAACGAGAAGGACGGCTTTATTGAAATCATAGTTGGCTGCATATTTGGAATGGTTTATTAATGCAGAATATTTTTCCCAGTTTTTCGTCACCTTTGACAGATCATATTTCTCAGGGACAAACAGTTTTGAGATACTCCGGCAGCCAAGTCCGAAATATGAGAAAACATCCGATCCTAGAGCTTCCAACTCTTCATCACTCTCATTACCATCAATAACAGCTATGCTGTTCCTGTTCTTCCTGATAATATTAGGATAGCGGCCAAAATAATGTTCAAAATACCTGGAGCTGTTATCACTGCCGGTTGCAATTACAATATCAAAACCTGAAAGGATACCCTCAGAAATTGATATTCTGTTTTTAAATGTCTGATTTACAGATATAAGTATATCAGTTATCAGCTTTATTAGGTCAGGATCCTTTGAGCTTGTTTTGGCGATGACACTGTTCCCGGTGATAAGAACAGAAAGAAAATCATGAAAACCGACAAGTGGTACATTGCCTGCCATTATGATGCCAACATTAAGTGGTTTGGCAGTATCATTGAGTGCGGGATAGGTGGCTGTCCATTTTACAAGATTCTCTTCAGTAAGTTCATCAGCAGTGTTTTTTAATGCCAGCTTTACATTTCCGGGTGTAAACCAGGGGTTCTTAAGATGCTGGTTCCCGATAAGATCATTCATCCTGCCGGTAAATGGGTTTGATTTGCCCCGGAGGCTGTTGCGCAATATTTCTCCCAATGCTGAAAATGCCGATATCCGTTCCTCAAGGTTCATTTAATACAATTAATGGTGCAAATTTAAATAAATAAATATTAGATGCCGGAGGGATTCAATTCTATCTCGAAAGGTTTTGGAATGGACTTCAAAGCCTCCGGCTTTGGATGAAATGAATTTACTCCCTTACCCCGGATGTGACCGGGGATATTGGACTTCAAAGCCTCCGGCTTTGGAAATATAACTGATAATAAGATGCCGGAGGCATCCAAGTCTAATGTCCATGGTTACATCCATGGTTAAATCTGTAAACATAGGGTTCAACACCGGAGGTGTTGAAGTAACTCTATATAAAGAGATATTCGTCTTTAAAATCTATATCGTTTTCTTTTAGCATCTTAATCAACTCTTCTTTATAAGAGACTTTTTTGTGATGTTCTTCCTGATTTAATACATAGTTTATCAAAGCCTTCTTACTTGAAATATGGTATGTAAATCCACTATAACCTATCTGCCATCCATCAAAATACGGGAACAATGATTTTTCGCGACAAATCATTATGTGACAGGCCTCTTTTATATCTTTAATCAGGTATGCTGGGCATATTGTTGGATGAATGTGTGTTATAATGTGAATATGATTTACAGCACCTCCAACTATATAGGAATGACAGTTTTTATTCTTCAGGATTCCTGCAATATAGGCAAACAAGATTTCTTTGTTTTTAGTTGAAAGAAAAGATATATGGTCTTTACTCCCAAAAACTAATTGATATAAAAATTGAGTGTAAGTTGACATAATATTTCCTTTTAGCACAGGGAATAAAGATACAAAAAAATTTATGGTGTTCAAATTTGATCCCCCGCTTGAGGCGGGGCAGGCTCTCCGGGATCATATACTTAATTCTTAGAATCCACCCCGGATGTGACCGGGGATATTGGACTTCAAAGCCTCCGGCTTTGGAAGAAATGAAATACTCCCTCACCCCGGATGTGACCGAGGATATTGGACTTCAAAGCCTCCGGCTTTGGAAGAAATGAATTACTCCCTCACCCCGGATGTGACCGGGGATATTGGACTTCAAAGCCTCCGGCTTTGGAAGAAATGAATTACTCCCTCACCCCGGATGTGACCGGGGATATTGGACTTCAAAGCCTCCGGCTTTGGAAGAAATGAATTACTCCCTCACCCCGGA
>Ga0272441_10003864_pt1 | contig 27907 bp, 19 predicted proteins | sample SSMProp6N_FD_193582 | JGI IMG/M metagenome (GOLD analysis project Ga0272441, IMG submission 193582) | Marine sediment archaeal communities from Little Sippewissett salt marsh, Falmouth, MA, United States - SSM-Prop-6N | ecosystem: Environmental > Aquatic > Marine > Wetlands > Sediment ... | reverse complement strand
CGGCGGGGAAAGCTGGCTCTATATCGGCGACCAGGTTGATAATGGCGGTGGAAACGCCCCCTTCGTTACCAAAGTAGCGAAAACGAACAGCGATCCCGATCTCATCTGTACCGTGGGGATATCGGGTGTCTGGCGCTCCGACGACTTCGGTGAAAGCTGGATCCTCGCGCCGCGGCCCAATAATCAGGTCGGTATGACAAGCATGGCTCAGGTGAAGTTTTCCCTGGCGAACCCGCAGATCGTGTGGACGGGGTCACGGATGAACGATCCGAACTGGCCCAATGCGGGGATTCATGTTTCCACGGACGGCGCACTGAGCTTTTCCCAGAAGCCGGGGTATACCGGCGCCGGACCTCTCGGCACTATCTCAGGGCTCGCAACGCATCCCATCGACGAAGAGACGGCGTATGTGATGTTCTCGTTCGCTGACGCGCCGAAGATCATTCGGACCACGGATCTCGGACAGACCTGGGAGGACATCACCGGATTCGGGACGGGAGATGAAAGTACAAACGGATTTCCCGATGTAGCGACATACTGCCTTCTCGTCATGCCCCATGATCCGGACATCATCTGGGCGGGTACGGAGATAGGGCTCTTCGAATCAACGGATAACGGGGTAACGTGGCACTACGCAGATAACGGGCTTCCCGCGGTGTCGCTGTGGCAACTCAACATAACCGACGATCAGGTGGTGGCGGCAACCCACGGTCTCGGTATCTGGACTGTTGATATCCCCGGGCTTCCTTCCCCGCCCACGGTTACGAGACCTCCCCGCCTCAACTCGTTAAACCAGGGACCCGACGGTTTCCTCAAAATCGATGGAGATCTGCGCTCACCGTATGATTCAACCCGCGTTAGAGTCAATGACCAGACATTTACTACGTTGCCGGCCAATGATAGTCCCGGACATATGGTCGTTGACTATCCGGTGACCCTGCCCATGACCGTGCAGGTTCAACTGGTGGCCTTCGTGAACGGGCGGTCCTATAAATCACCCGTTAAATCGCAGACGGTGGTACCGTATCTCGATCCCCAGGAAGGATATACAAATACTTTCAACGAAGGAAGCAATGACTTTTACGGGGAAGGATTCCAGATCTCCACTCCGCCGGGCTTCAACAATGCGGCCATACACTCCACGCACCCGTATCCCGATAGTGGAGAACTGACATATTCCCTCCAGGTTCCCATCATTGTTGCGGACTCAGACGCATTCGTTCGGTTCAATGAGATCGTGATCGTTGAACCGGGAGAACCGGGAACGGAGTTTGGTGATGAACAATTCTGGGATTATGTGATCGTGGAAGGCACGTCAGACGGCATCAGCTGGGAGCCGCTTCTCGACGGGTACGACTCACGGGTGGATCCAACCTGGTTGAACGCGTATAACGGAGGTCAGAACGGTTCGGCGGACATGTATCGCCAGCGTACCATCGATCTCCATGAAACCTACGAAGCGGATGAAACCATAATCATCAGGTTCCGTCTCTGGGCCGATGAGTATATTACAGGTTGGGGATGGGCCATCGACAACCTCGAAATACAGGCCGAACTCGATGCGGATGACGATTCGCCCACGGTTCCCACGGAGCTTGTTCTCGCACAGAACTACCCGAATCCCTTCAAACAGAATACGACAATCGTCTTCGCAATTCCTGATGCGGGTAGGGTTTCATTACAGATGTATGACCTCGCCGGTCGCCGGGTCGCTACTCTCATCGATGATACCATGGAGCCGGGGAATTACGAGATTACGTGGAGTCCGCAGGATATGGCCAGCGGTACATATCTTTGCCGTCTCCTATCCGGATCGGCGGAGCGATCGATTCAAGTTGTGATTGTGAAGTAAATACTATTTCAGACACTGTCGCCCGGGTTCAAGGATTGAGCCCGGGCGATTTCATTGGATGGGGAAATTGTATGACCACACATAAGAAAACCATGTGGGAACGATTTTTCGCCTTAAATGCGGAAACGTATGATGATGAACCGTATACCGGGAATACCGCGGATGAAGTGACGTTCATCGTCTCTGAACTCGACGTGTCGCCCGGTTGCCGTATTCTCGATATGGGATGCGGGACGGGCCGCCATACAGTGGAACTGGCCAAACGCGGGTATCGCGTAACCGGAGTAGATCTCTCGGTGGATATGCTTGAACACGCCCAAACCAAGGCTGAGCAAGCAGGTGTATCGCCGGAGTTCATTCGGTCGGATGCCACGAAGTTCAATCGAAAAAACGCATTCGATGCAGCCATATCTCTCTGTGAAGGCGCGTTATGCTTACTCGACGAAGACGATGATCCCTTGCTTCGTGATACCCGCATCATAGAAAATATGGCGCAGTCACTGCGACCCCGGGGTGAATGCATACTCACCGTTCTGAACGCAATGCGTCGAATCAGAACCGCAGAGGAATCAGAACGGAACGATGGTCGCTTTGATCCCGTCACCCTTGTTGAACGTACTCGAATAGATGCGAACGAAAAGGATATCGTTCTTCTCGAGCGGTATTATACCGTCCCGGAGATGACGAGAATCCTGCATGATTCCGGTTTTGACGTGATCCATGTCTACAGTGGCACCGCGGGATCATGGAAACGACGACCGCCGCTCCTGGACGAGATGGAGATCATGTTTGTCTGTCGGCTGAGATGAGACCTGTTCATACTCAGAAACACCGGCGGACTGTAACAGACATCACGATATTCCGTTTAATCTTCAGAAGGTATTCTGTATTATCCCGTCCAATCGACCCGAGGAAAGGAACTCATATGTTTTCATCGAGATTCGCAGCGTCCTCTTCTTCACTATACAGCAATCAGATATCCCGCTTCGCGCTGGTATTAACAACAGCAATACTCCTTGTTGTCCCTGTGCTCCCCATACGTGCGGGGACAGTAGAAGATATAAACGGCGTCATTCATGTGAAGAACGGCTCATCACCCGCGGAGGGGGTGGTATCAATCGAACTTGAAGAACGGTGGAGTGCCGGTGAGGATGATGACGATATCATATTCGGGAGCATCAATGCCGCCACCATGGATTCCAAAGGAAATCTGTATCTTCTGGATGCGCAGCTTTCCCAGGTTCATGTATATGATCCGGACGGCGGGTTTGTAAAAACCCTGAGTCGGGAAGGTGACGGACCGGGGGAAATCCGACGACCTGACGATATTCTCATCATGCCGGATGGATCAATTGGTGTTGTTCATTTTATGTCCGGACGGATTGTCTGTTTCGACTATGACGGTCTGCCGGTACGAAGTATTACGCCCGGAGGGGATCCTACCGAAGGCGGCATGCGGAGCATGCGGAATCTCAGGTATCGCGGCGATAATCTTGTCGGATGCGGGGGGATGATGGAGTTTGACCAGGCCAGCGGAACCGGCAGACGTGCCGAGTTCATCGCTCGCTATAATGAAGACGGTTCGGAGCAGTTCAGGTACTATGAGACCTCCCGTGATATGGAGCTTGGCCGGCGCGAGTTCAATGAGAAAAAGAACTATTTTCCGAACGATGACAGATGGGCTCTCGGTCCGGACGGTAACGTCTATACCGCCCCGAAACGTGATGCCTACGAGATCCACGTGTATGATCCTGACGGAACACTGATGCGGGTGATACACCGTGACTATCAACCACGGAAACGTACACAGGAAGAGAAAGATGCCGTTATCGAGGGCGTGGTGATGATCATCAACGGAGAACGCGTTGTTCCAGATGCCGTCATCGAAGATCACGCTACGTGCATCACTGCGATTCATGTGATGGATGACGGAATGGTCTGGGTGCGAAATGGTCATGGGAGCCATGACCAACCTGACGGGGTTTTTCAGACCTGGGATGTTTTCGACGCCGACGGGAATTTTGTCAGGCAGGTGTCCTTGACGTGTGACGGTAATGTGCGGGATGATGGATTCTTCTTCCTGAACAACGACACCGTTCTTCTTTCCCGTGGTATGAGATCGTCCTGGCTCGGAATGTTCGGAGGCTCCGGAGGTGACGAAGAAGACAGCTCGCCTGTTTCCGGTGTGGTTTGCTATCGATTGCCGTCATAGCCGCGAAGAGCGGAGATTGGGCGACGACGCAGCCTTCCATTGTTATCAGACAGGGGTCAATGATTAGGAGTCAGGACGGTCTCCAAATCGTCCTCGGGGTTTATTCGATCGTAGGCCGTTGCGGAGAATGGTTCTCCATATGAGGAAGTAAAGGGGTGAGGAAGTGAGGAGGTGGCGGATAGGGAAAATTGATTCAGTAAAGCACTATTCTCCCTCGAAAATAGGTAAACCGGGCACTATTCTAATATTAGAATAGTACCGGGAAATCGTTTTTCTTCGACTGTGGAGGGCCATGCCCACGTCTACGCCTTCGCTTCTCTCCCATTCGGTTTCACTCATGGCCAAGATGGCTGGCTTCGCCGGGCTTCGTCCCCGCGTGGCCGTTATCCACATACATGCGGACGCGACGAAGCCGCAAGCCCGGCGTAGCCAACAGTCTTCGCCCTGTCGTGGCTTCGACCATCAGGCCTGGGCGTAGACGCGGGCGTCCCTCCACCACGGAGTCGTCACCAGTGTCTATTTTCATCTTCTCAGGGTGTTTCGTCCGCGAATCATGACGACTAACCTTAGAATAGTGCCTGATGGAAACATCGAATCCGTCGGCTGACGGAATGTAAGGACTCCGAATCCAAATGCTGACCGCTATATGCACATCGAGCGTGATGTGCAGATCCTTAACGATGATAACGCATACAGTTCCGTGATTGCAGCAGAAAGTATGTGAGATATGCGGTATTGGATACCGCGAACCTTTTGCTCCCCCGGTGTGCTTCATAATACGAATGATCGATCGCTGAAACTTCAATCCGGGAGGATATGATGAATGCTGTTCGCTATGTTACTATTGCCGTCTTACTGATTATGATGGTGTCCACACAACCGCAGGCCGCGGAGATAGACACCATAGTCTCCGGAAATAATTCATTCGCCTTTGATCTCTACGAGAGGTTGGGCGAAGCATCCGGGAATATTTTCTATTCCCCCTATAGTATATCAACGGCACTGGCCATGACCTATGCGGGGGCTCGGACAATAACTGAAGAAGAGATGGCCGATGTTCTCCATTTTGCGGGCGACCAGGACGAATTTCACGCCGGGTTCTCTGATCTGCAACAGCGGATTTCTGAATCAACGGCCCACGCGTCGGTGACGCTGAATGTCGCCAACTCCCTCTGGTGTCAGGAAGATTACGAGTTTCTTCCCGGATTCATGAGCCTCCAGCAGGAACGGTACGCTGCGCACCCACACCTCGTTGATTTCGTCACCAAACCGGAGCAGGCGAGGCGAAAAATCAACTCGTGGGTTGAAGAACAAACTAATCAGAGGATAAATAACCTGATACCGCAGGGTCTGATAACACGGCTTACCGTGCTGGTCCTCTGTAATGCAATCCATTTCAAGGCATCGTGGGAAACCCGCTTCGATGAGGAACAGACTCGAGATGCACCGTTTCATATCTCACCTGACGCGACGGTTATGGTTTCGATGATGCGGATGAATTCCTCGTTCAAGCATTGCTATGTGGATGGATTCACCATGGTTGAGCTTCCCTATGCCAACGGGTCAACGTCTATGGTTGTTCTGCTGCCCGACGAGAATTCCGATCTGGAAAACGTTCATGACCGGATAACCTGGCCGAATATGAAAACCTGGCTTCATTGTCTCGACGATGCCAGGAGGGAGACGATTGTCGTTGGAATACCAAAGTTCAGCATGACCATGAGACTCGATCTTGCGGATACCCTCGCGGCCATGGGAATGCCACATGCATTTCGAGGCGCGGACTTCTCCGGCATGACGGGAACCCGGGATCTGTTTATCAGCGATGTCATCCACAAGGCATTTATTGATGTCTCGGAAGAAGGGACGGAAGCCGCCGCCGCCACCGCAGTCATCATGAAGCGCGGGGGAAGTCCTCCGCATGTTATCGCCGATCGTCCATTTGTCTTCCTTATTCGGGATTCAGATACCAACAGTATTCTTTTTGTGGGCAGAGTGTCGGATCCTACCGCGCTATCCAGTGAATAGTGTGTGCTGCCGTTTCATCGGATCTTAAAAACATACGGTCATTTGACGTAACTCGGGAACTTTGTCGTTCAACTGTCAGCCTGAAGCTTTGCAGTAAAATATAACCCTCTCTGCCGTTCGTTCTGATAAAGGAAGATAAAAACGGAAATTCGACTACCTCGAGCGAGATGATAGAGACGGTTAATGCTGCGAGGCCAACAACCCCTTTGAGCTTTCGACCCCTTCGGTCCGGTCGATGAGACTCAGGGACTATGTCTTGCTCAGGGACTTCGTTTTGCTCAATGACGGTGTCTCGCTCATAACAGGCGAGAACTCCAAAGACATATTATCTGAAATATGTTGCATAATCTGGCGGAGTGTAACGAAGCAGGTGAAAAATGCGGGCGGAATTCTAAGCGTAAATACTCATCGTATACTTCGCAGCATATTGAAAAATATAGATCGATTTGTATATTAACATCGTTTCTATGATGAGAATTCTTTGAATAAACAAAGAGGTATTAATTGAGTATTTCCGACACATTTATAAAGATACAGTTTAGTAATTCTAAAGAAAAAAAACAAATTTCATTGCAGGAAACTATAGACAGTACTGTTGACTTTCTTGAATATTATGGAGAGATTAATATAATAGGGGAATCGTTACATGCCGTTCTTGGTGAGGGTGACGGGAGGTCCAAGTTTGCAAATCTGCTGAAAGCCGCTGGATTTGAGAACGATCCCAATGGTTTTTTCTCCGATTTGCTCAGTCAATTGGAACGGGTCGATTATGAGGACGAACTTCCCTTCCGTATTGGTGACATAGTTTTACCGTATCTATTTCTTCAAAATATCCTTAAACAGGTCATTCCAGGAGATAAATTCATCAGGGTGAAAAGCGTACATCAACTGGAGCGCCTGATCAATCGTAAAGTTCCCGCAAAGGAGCGCGAAGATCTTCAACGCGTCATAGAGATGTACCCGGTTCGTCTTTCAAAACATGTTATCAGACAAGCCCGGCTCTCCAAAGCCGTTGCATACCAGTTCTTGCCATTTGTAGATGAGCTCGATACAGAGGGTTCGATTCATACCTGGGTGGGACAGTTTCACCGTGGTATCGTAGAGCAGATGTACCAAAACAGGATCATCTTCATCCTCAATATGTCATGTCCCGTATACTGCAGGTTCTGCTTCAGAAAGCACAAGGAGTGTAGAAACCAGCGAGCACCAACGGTGGAGCATGTTAAAAATGCGCTCATGTACGTCAAAATCTCACCGGATGTGAAGGAGATCGTACTCACCGGAGGAGATCCGTTCATGAACCGGGCAACTCTCAGCCATGCCGTGGATGGTCTCATGAGTATCCCACATGTACAGACGCTCCGTATAGCCACGAGATCAATATCCTATTATCCGCATCTCTTTTATGCGAACAACTCGTACTGGATGAATTACCTGAAGAGAAAGCAGCTCGAGTGCGATGCAAAGGGGAAACGTATTGAAGTGGCGACTCATTTTATTCATCCTGACGAGGTGTCGATCGAAAGCCTCGATATCATAACAGATATGGTATCTAATGGCATAGCTGTATACGTTCAGACTCCACTTCTGCGTGACTGTAACGATGAAAGCGAAGTACTCGCCGAGCTCTATGAACAACTCCGATCCGCCGGGGCGGAGATCCATTACCTCTACTTCCCGTGCAGTCCCATCAAAGGAAACAGAACCTATGTTGCACCGCTCAGCACGGGTCTTGGTCTTGCTCCTCAGCTCAGAGCCTGTCTGTCCGATCGGGCGTTCCCCCGATTCTGCACTGCCACAAAGATCGGCAAGATCGATTGGCACCAGAGCGGGTGGGCCGTGGAGGGTGACGAAGACGATGACCGATTTTTGTGGATACGAACACCCTACACGCCGGAGTATTACAATACATTCGCTCCGATATTACAGATGGAACGGTTCGCACGCGTCAATGCCGAAGGAACCATTGACGTGAAGTTCATGGCAGAGATCGGTGATGCGTCTCTTTTCTGGGGTCCGCGAATTCGCCAAACCACTCATACCCTCCCTCTCCCTGAACAGGAGTTCAGCGTCCATTCCAGGGATTTACCGGGTGAAACGTTGTCTCAACTCAGATCGAAAGCCATGGAGGATCACCGACTCCAGCGGTCGATTGTTGAAACCGGTCTCACGCGTGTTTTCCGTCCGCACAGGAAGAGGATCGAACTCGATCTTGGAGCGGATGATACGGAGCTTGATGCGGCGCTCGTCTACATAAAGCGCGATACATCAATCACCGATATTGTGATATCACATGAGCATGATGTCTTGGCTTCATTCCACCGCCTGCGTCTTCTCTGCGGAAGACTTGATGAGTTACGGCAGATACGGGCGATACGAGTGCGTAGTCTCCGTTTCGCCTATCATCCCGACCGATTCTCTCATGCGATGATCAAGCAACTGGGTTGGATGAACAAACTTACCATCGCCAATCCCCGGAGGATGGAGATAGAAACACAGTTCCTCCATTCAAGCGAGATAACCCCCCGCCACAAAGAGCTTGCCGGTGATCTCGCACAAAAGGGGATAACCGTGTACAACAATACCCCGCTCCTGCCATTTATCAATGACGACGCGGATGAGATGACTCAGATCGCTTACCGCCTCCGGGAGAGCGGAATAGAGTTTCATCATCTCTACCTCACGGGATTGCCCCTGCAGGATATGTGGTGCGAAGAGCATCCCGTGGAGATTTCCCATGTCATTGATCTCTGTACGATGATACGACGATCCGAAAGCGGAAGGGGAGTACCGCGTTTCATCATCGGAACATCTCTCGGGGAAGTGGATTTCGGGCTTACATCCCAAGTCGTGGGTAGCGATGAAGAGGGAACGATACACCTTAAGCTTACTCCCTTCGATCTTGACTATTACCGGGATTTAGATCCGGCTTTTTCGTGGCCAGAGAGCATACAGGTCGATAATGACGGACATCCAATCGTCCCCGTGCCCGGATTGAGAAGAGCCCAGGGGTTTCTCGTGGATTGAACGGCTATACCAAGGGGGAACGGGTGTACATCGGTACGTTAATCCGCGCATCGAACGATGACGTGCGGATAAACGAATAAATTTGATTCCCGACAAGTATGGAATAACAGAGAATCACCTGCATCGGGGTTTGTCTGGCGCAGAGGACGGACCGTGAAGCCGGAAGAGGTCGGATTCATATGTCATGAAGCCTCCCATCAGCACGTCGGTGGGCGTGATCGCGCACCCACGACTTTGAGTATGAGGCTTCCCCGTAAAGATGAATGAAAAGGATATTCCCGGCTATCGGCACGGCCCTGTTATTGCTCTACGGGTTAACACCGAATGAAAATCCTGGAGTCGACAGTGACCTGACAGCGGTATGAATCTACCGAATGTTTCACGAAGGAGAGGAATCATGGCTATTGCATGGATGAGCGCGTTAGTGCTGGTGGGATCTGTCAGCATGAACCCGATCGGCGTCACAACGAGAGAATCCGATGAGAAGGCTATTTTTACTGTACCCGTGAAGCCTTTTGAAATTGAGAGAGCTCGGCGTGCTCATCAGCCACCAAACAGAACCATCGATACGGTTACTATGGAGTTACCACCTGTACCCAAAACCCGTGGACCAAATCTCACGGTCGATGGGATACAACTGGTGAGTAATGTTACGACGGAGCGGGGATACTGGATTGAATCACGGATCTCAAATACCGGCAGGGAGACCCTGACCAACATCGGTCTCGATTTCTTTCTCGGACATCCCGACAGCGGCGGTACATGTATGTGCGACGGGATCACTATTCCGGAAATCTCCCCGGGAGATTCTCGTATCGATTCTGTTTCATGGTACGGTATGACGGGTTCGGGACGCATATTCTGTTGCATCGATTCTGATAACGCGATACCAGAGGATGATGAAACAGATAATATGTGCTCCCTGTCATTCTCGCTGCGGGATGATATTCCGTGGGTATGGCAGAGTGTCAACGGGTACTGCAACTATGCATCTCTATCCATGATCTTCAACTGGGCGGGTGCGGATCATACCGTGTATGAGACGGTGGAGTTCGCGAGCTGTCCTCACTCCGTGGTATATATTGATGACGCCTATTATCTGCCCGGCGGTATCATGATATCACAATCAACGAGTGACTATGAGTTTGCCGGAGATTTACGCAACATGTCATGCGATCTCCGCGTGGTGTCGACCTGGGAGCACTATCGTTCGCTGATATGCAATTCCATTGATTCGGGAACTCCCGTAATGACCAGCGTGGATCCGTACTATCTCCCCGAAGAGGACTATGCTGATCTCTGGGAATTTGGACTCCATGGGGGTCACGCGGTTGTTGTGACCGGGTATACCGATTCGTCGGTGATAATCAATGATCCCGGCGTCGGTCTCGGTTTCATCACTGATCCGATTCCGCATCCCGAACTCAGGGGAGCGGATGTGGTGGTTGACTGGAGTTCGTTCAGAAATGCCGTTGAGATGACCCAGGGGACATCCCGGATTATGGTATCATACGAACCGCTCGGTTCCATACCCACCGATGATGAAATGCTCGTTCCGGTGCTGGAGCAAAATATTCTCCGTCTGGAAGGCGATTCGGCATCCTATGATGATGCCTGGGTGGACTACTGGCCATCGGGATGGATTCCCACATTCGGTATTGCTGCGCTCCAGACAGCATCATCCGATATGAATATGACAACATTTCAAGCCGCCTTCGAAGAGCTCATGGAGGAAGAGGACAACGATCTCGAAGCGGTCATACTTACCATGGCCTCATACCTGAGTGACGGATTATTCTGGACCCGGATTGGATGGGAGGCGTCGGAAGCGTATTATGCAACCATGGATGACGAAGACGCCGCCTCCATGGTATTGATTTCCCGCGCACTGGCCCAAAAAGCCGAATCCGCCAATGCCACGGTCATCGATCTGATCATGGCCCTTTGGAACAGCGGAGGAAATGTCACTATCACGGGTCCGTATCTCGAACAACTCCATATGGATTTCTATACCATGGCACAGATGGAGGCAACCGCGGTTCTTTACCTTCAGGAAATCCTCGCCGTGGGATCAGATGAACCCGCATTGCCGGAAGTTGTTGAAGAAAGCACTCTCGTCTGTTCGCCGAATCCATTCAGGTCTTCGGTAACTATCCGTGTGACCGGTCAATGTACCAATGTTGATGAAATCGTTATTTATGATATCACGGGCCGCCGGATTCATGCTTTGAACAAGCCACGCCTCAACCGTGGAGATCAGGTCTTCTCCTGGGACGGGCATAGTGTGGATGGAAGCAGCGCACCGGTCGGGGTCTACCTGTTGTCAGACCAGCGGGGAACAACCGCACGAGTGATGAGAATCGATTAGTATCCGACGATCCCCGCTTGAATGACCGAACGAGCAATCACAAAAATGAGGATTACACGTCGCGATGTTCGAGATTGTCCACTATGGATTTCAAGACATGTACAGCGGTATCGATCTCGGATTGATCCAATCCTCCTAAAGCTGCGCTGTGAATATCCTCGACGATTGTATTGACCTTGGGAATGATCGCTTTCCCCTTCTGGGTGAGTTTCAGCACCTTAACACGTCGATCTCCGGGGTGAGGAAGGCGCTCCACCAGACCTTCGGAAACGAGTCGATCGACATGGCGTAACACCGGTGGATGAGCTTTACCGACGCGACGAGCCAGTTTCATGAGCGAACTGGTCTCCGTTTCATCTAAAGCATGAAGAATCATTACCTCGGGCGAAGCGAGATCGAGGTCTTTTGCGCGACTATCAACGTGCATTTTCAGGGAGATAAGCGCCCTGTGAGCCCAGTGGCTGATGGAATCGTTCGAATTCATGAGTATTGTACCTCCAGACTTATTGTATTTATATACAATGTACCATAATACATTATATCCTTCAACCTAACAAAAAAGCATTATTTATACCCGTTCCTTGAGACACATTCATTTTCGATCATCGGACCTACCTGCATTTCTCTGTGAATTCCTTTGCGTAGCAAGCGCGAACGATGTGCGTTGAGGACCGTAAATACAGAAACCGGTATGGTCGCCAGCGAGCGAATCGAAACAGATGAACCAGCTACAACACGAGGATACATGTATCACGTTAAGAATAGAAAAATCCCGGTAAGAAATGTGAAAAAACAAGAGACATGCGGATCCCGGATCGCGGGATCCGCAGCGAATTGATCAGTAGTTAACTTTTCGAGGGAGGGATTTGGCCATTTCCACCCATTCGGAAATCTGTGGCACGGATGGAACGACACGGGTCAACTTTTTCTCTTCATTGATACTCTGCATCTTTTTGGCGAGATTTTCCGCATTTCGTTGTGCCAGTTCGGGGACGGTATCAACGCCCGCGGCTTCAAGAAGCTCCGCGAATTGACCGGCGACACCTTTGATACGAAACAGATCGGCGTAGTTGATCCATCGCTGTATATGTGATGCGGCAATGCCGGTTTTTTCCACGATTTGCTTTCTTCCGTTGGGGGTAGATCCCTCATCCAGCAACTGCTCTATAGATGTAATCCCCATGGATTCAAGTTTGCCTGCGTATGTATCACTTATTCCCTGAATGTCAGTGAGCTTTGCCATGTTTTCTCCTTTTCTACCGGCTCATCGATACAATTGATACGAGCTCCGTGTCCCCATGTATCAAACCTGAATATTGATTTGACGTGGTATGATATCCCTGTCGACGGATCATGATAACTCATATCGGACATCAACGCTACAGACTACTGCAAAATGTATACCTTGTATCGTGAGACAGGTTTTCATCCGTGGAAATTATTGCCGGGAATCGGCATGGATTTGTGCGTTTCAAAAAGCACAGTCCCGTTTCAGCAGTGAAACTACTGTATCCAATTCGTCGCCACGGTAATCGGTTGACGACCATGATTTCGGGATTGTCCAAAAATGGACTCGATCTCGGAAAACGGCGTTCGATTTCTTTAAGGACGATGGAAAATCCTTCATAGAGAACGATTTTGGGACTGGCATGGTGTCTGCTTATACCAGCAAGTATGTATAATAAACAGCGCATACAGTTCTATGTATTCGTTTTCGAAGAAAACCACGGTTTTACCTGTGATGCTCTTACGGACTAATGCTCTCTAGACTACGAGGTTATTGATGATGATTCGCTTGATTTTGATGATTCCGCTGGTTTTTGTTATTGCCTGCGGTACAACTGATACAACAAAGGAAGAACGTATGGCTCGAAATCAGACGACCGGACCGGCGATTGACGGAAATCCTCAAACGAGGGTTATATTCGCATCGTTTGCTCAATCCAACGGATCACTGAGAAATACAATGATACTGGCCAAAAGTATCAGGCGTTTCGGCGGAAGCATGAGGGATCAACCAATCGTGATCTATATTCCCCATGAATGGGACGATCCTAATCAGAAGTATCTCGATGGACTCCGGGCTCTCAACGTTGATATCCGGCGAAGTAAGGCTCCTGAATCGTCGCTCTGGTTTTATTATGCTCGTAAGGTTTATGCGGCCGCCCAGGCCGAGAGGGAAGCCGAAGGTCGCTCCTCAATACTCGTCTGGATGGATGAAGATACCATCTTTCTCAAGAATCCTTCCGATCTCGTCCTTGAACATGATATCGTCTTCGGGTATCGCCCCGTCATGCATAATCGATCCGGTTCCGCCCTCTCCGAAGCTCCTGATGAATTCTGGAGTCGCGTATACGAGGTTCTATCAGTACCCGACAGCCTGTTTTTTCCCATGGTTACGGTGGCGGACAAGGTTACCATCCGCCCCTATTTCAATGCGGGTCTTCTCGCCGTTCGTCCGGAGAAAGCCATACTCCGCCGCTGGGTCGATGATTTCGAAAAGCTGTATACCGACTCAACGCTTGCCGAGATGTGTAGAAATGATGTAGAAAAGCGGATTTTCATCCATCAGGCGGCACTGGTTGCCGGGCCGCTGCACCTCCTGAAGCATGACGAGATGATCGAGTTGCCTGACACATACAATTATCCCCTGTTCTTCAAGGAGATGTTCGGCGCCCCGGAGGAGTTTGACTCCATTGAGAATGTAGTAACCCTCAGGCATGAATCGTATTTCCGGAATCCCTCGCCCGATTGGGCCGAGAGACTCAAGGGATCTCCTGAAGTCATATCCTGGCTCAAGGAGAATCTCGTTACGGAAAGTGAATGATCCGGATGTTTTCGATTACCGGAGTGATGTAATCCGAACGGTACTATCTCGCGCATTATATCTTCTCGCCGTGCTCAGATATGCCACGATGTCAATCTGATTCGTTCAGGTTTATGCTTTGGTGGGTCGTAGTACCCGCGAGGCCCCCCTCCGTTCATGGCAATAGAAACGTCGAAACTCCACTGATAGCCGAGTCGCAAATAGTGCATTCGCCCGATGGTTGGGATGTTGATCAAAGGGGAGTATCCACATATCCTCGTCATTTTGATTGTCGAGGCTCCGTGTAAGGTCGATACACTCGATTCGGTTGTTTTTGAGGCGATGTAAAATTCCACCGTATAATGAGAGAAATGTGTCTTGTTTGAGATCAAGAACGATGGGGAGAACGACCACCACGAGACGGGCTCCCTGTGCATGCGCAGCGGCGTTCAACCGGGTGATTGCAGCCATATTTTCTCTGAAGAAGCTTTTTTTGAATCGGGTACACGAGGTCATCCTTCCGATTTTAAACCGTCTGAACCAGTGTCTCTCAAGCTTCTCCGTCAGGAAGAATATCCCTTTCGAATGTCTTACCAGCCATGGTACGGCGAGGAGATTGGTTATGGCGGAGCTTGTGGAGAAGTTCACCAAATCGTTCACGTGGAGACCATAGAGAACGACGCTATGGGATATTGAATCCTTGTATCGCTCGTAGGTTTTCAAAACATCCCTGGCGTCCGCGCCGCGTTCAGCAAGATTCATGAAGCGAATAGAGCGATTGTGATCATTCAGGTTCTGTTCAAGACGAAACACGAATGTATCCGAATAGTACAGACCATGTCCATAGGTGAATGAATCACCCAGTACGAGCACCGTGGTATCCGCATCTTCCTGATAACCGGACTCTAACCAACGGGCGCCGAACTGATTTGAATTGAACGGCACGATGCCGTCGGTCTTTGTATAGTATGAATGGAAATCGAATCTCAGGGGCACTCGCTCCATATACGTATAAAACGGTAAATGGTGTCGAATGTCCCCGATAGTTTCGATGTAGTAATATGGATCGTTTATTCTCAACTCGTCATATTCTCCGCACGGGAGAATCCGGCAGAAAATCTCTATTCCGGCGAGAAACAAACAGAAACTGGCGATGGATAGCAGCGGATTAATAATCCAGACAGGATACCGTTTACTCATCATGAGTTAGAATTCTCCCGGCGTATAGCATCGCATATACCAGCTGAATACGAATCTTCAGAAGTATTCTTCAACGAGTTACTCGTCGAAGGGGAACTCGGTAAATACATCGGTCACATGATATATGATTATCCTCCCGGTGACACTCTCAGGCCCTGTGAATATAAACACAGTGGTCGATTCTTTGGTTTCCTGGATTCTTGTAAACTGTCTTGATATAAAGCATACGGGAACGATCACCTGATGGCGCTTCCTGGGAGCGAATTCGGGTCCTTGACAGAAAATCATACTATGCCTATTTGGAACGATAATCATTCTCGACTAGGGGGATTCGTGAGTCATCATCGCGTGACGAAACAGAGACAGGTTATACTGGACGTGATACGTTCCACGGGAACACATCCAACGGTGGATGAGTTATATCAATCCGTAAAGCAGCGGCTTCCGCGGATCAGTCTTGCCACCGTATATCGGAATCTTGACGTACTGACTGAGCAAGGTCTCGTCAAAAAGGTGGATATTGGCGGACCGCCTTTCCGCTTTGATGCCGTTCTGGATCCGCACTATCATGTTCGTTGCCAGTCCTGTGGACGCGTGGATGATATACCCCGTCGGCAGGTTAACGTGTCAATTGATACCGGGGATGATGGAGGCTACGATTTCAAAGGATATCGAGTCGAATTTTATGGGCTGTGTCCACGATGCCGAAAGAGTAACCGTAATTAATCGGTATGCGAGGATGATACAGTCTCATCTTATATGGAGGTAACCATGTCTCGTTTAAAGGGAACACAAACCGAACGCAATCTACTCGCCGCTTTCGCCGGCGAATCCCAGGCTCGGAATCGATATACCTACTTCGCATCCAAGGCGAAGAAAGAAGGGTATGTCCAAATTGCTGATATATTCGAGGAAACGGCGAATCAGGAGAAGGAGCACGCGAAACGCTTTTTCAAATTCCTCGAAGGCGGCGAACTGGAGATAACCGGTTCATTTCCCGCCGGCGTCATCGGTCCCACCGTGGATAATCTGAAAGCGGCGGCAGCCGGTGAACACTATGAACAGACCGAGATGTATCCCGGTTTCGCTAAAACCGCCGATGAAGAAGGATTCAAGGACATCGCCTCGGTGTTTCGTGCGGTTGCGGTAGCGGAAAAACAACACGAGAAGCGTTATGAGGATCTGGCCGCGAATATCGAAGCCGGTCGCGTATTCAAACGCGAAGAAAAAGTCGTCTGGCGATGCAGGAACTGTGGATATCTTTGTGAAGGCACCGAGGCACCGAATATGTGCCCGGCGTGCGCGCACCCCCAGGCTCACTTCGAATTGCTGGGAGAAAACTACTAGTTTTGATACATAATTTCGTGATGTTATCTACTGCGGCTTCGACAAGGCTGCTGCGCCGCTTGTTTCGCGATTCGAATTCTCACCGTATCCAGAGGATACGCCTGCGTCATCGAATCGTTCCAACTTCACGGTTTGCTGGCCTTTTCATTGCCTCGTGATGATAGAAATCACGAAATTTCGTATCGAGTAGAATGAGAGTATACATTAATTGATGTAGGGAAGAAATTTTTACATATTGAAATCTGAATAATAAACTCATACTGTATTAATGTATTACTCGTGTTGTACATAGTTCGATAATGGCGAAGTTCGGAAGAACAGCAAAGCCCGAAATACAAAGGAGGGGCGACGAAATGTGTGATCCTGAAATCTATATCGATGACGATGATTTTGACGCGGGGATGCCGCTCATCGGCGATCCCTTTCCCTGTCTGGAAGTCCAAACAACCTTCGGTGAGAAGACCATACCGGATGACTATGAAGGGAAATGGTTTATTCTATTCAGCCATCCGGCTGATTTTACGCCGGTCTGTACAACTGAGTTTATGGCGTTTCAGAAACGGTACGAAGATTTCCGCGAGCTCAACTGCGAGTTGATCGGGCTGAGTATTGACCAGATCTTTGCGCATATCAAATGGGTAGAATGGATCAAGGACAATCTGAATACCGAGATCGAATTCCCCATCATCGCAGATGATACCGGCGAGTTGGCCGATATTCTCGGACTCGTTCATCCCGGTAAGGGAACCAATACGGTCCGCGCAGTCTTCATCGTGGATCCGGACGGCATCATCCGTGCCATCCTCTACTATCCGCAGGAACTCGGCAGGAATATGGACGAGATCCTGAGGATGGTGAAGGCATTGCAGATCTCCGACAAGAACGGCGTCGCCATGCCGGCGAACTGGCCGGAAAACGAGATCGTGAAAGATCGCGTGATCATTCCGCCCGCCAAAGATGTAAAAACCGCAGAGGAGAGAAAAAAGGAATACGAGTGCTTCGACTGGTGGTTCTGCCATAAAGCGCTTGATTGATCGGGATACATACGGTATACATTCGGGGATGCTCCGAGCATCCGTAATACGACTCAAACAAAGGGGTTGAAATGGCTGAGAAACTTGAGATCTACAAGTGTGAGAAATGTGGAAACATGGTTGAGGTAGTCCACGGTGGAGTCGGAACACTTGTGTGTTGTAATGAGCCCATGGTTCTCCTCACCGAGAATACCACGGACGCGGCAACCGAAAAACATGTTCCCGTTATCGAGAAGGTGGCGGACGGTTACAAGGTCACCGTGGGCAGCGTACCGCACCCCATGCTCGATGCCCATTACATCGAGTGGATTGAACTCATTGCCGATGGAAAAGCCTACCGGCAGTTCCTGAATCCGGGCGATGAGCCCGTCGCCACGTTCTGCATCGGGGCGGAGACCGTCACCGCACGCGAGTTCTGCAATCTTCACGGATTGTGGAAAGCGTAAGACGAACAAAGCAAAGCGTTCAAGGAAAGCAGGGGATTCGTTTCAGACGAATCCCCTCTTTTTGTCACAAATCAGGCGGGAAATACATGTTTGCTCCAGGATTTCCCGGCGAGAGGTGTCTAGTTGACTCCTCTCAACCTCCGTTGATCCGAAACACTTTCCTTTTCTTATGATAGACCGTCCTATCGTACCTCCCGTTCTTCCGTCTTCTTCTTCTCCCTCCCATTCGTCCCGAACTCCTTCTCACCATAAGCGTCATCCGACAACTCCGAGCGATTCCCGTGCATATCTTCAGCCTTCACCCGATAGTAGACATCCGTATTCGTATCCCCCACCGTTCCGCTCTGGTGAGTAAACGTCGTATCCGGCGCTTCCACCTCTCCCGCCAGCGTACTCCAGTCATCTCCGTACGGCTCGTCTCCGCGATAGATCAGATACTTCGTAACATACTCATCTCGATCATACGTATCCGTCCTCACCGTATTCCACTTCAAACTCAGCGAATCCGGTTCCACCTTCTCCACTGACAAAAGCTCCGGAGATACCGGCGATATCAGGTCCTGATTGAGTCCGGTATTATGGAGATCCCCCTGGAACTTCGGATAATCGAACCGCAGCGGATCATGGCTTCCTCCGAAGTCGTAACAGTACACGGTTCCCGCATTTGTCCCGATCAATACCTCCGGATCTTCGTCGAGATCTATATCCGCAATACAGGGAGCCGCATAGATATCACCATCCAGAGATCTGCACCACGCATCAATGAGAGTCCCATCGGTTTCAAGGACATACATCTTATCAATTGTATTCCCGAGGGCGATTATTTCATCTTCCCCATCGCCATCAATATCCGCGATGCCTATCGGAGCATAGACTTGAGCCGCAATCTGAACTCCACTACCCCATGTTCCGGGCAGAGGATTACCATCGCTCGAATACCCGTAGACATATCCGCTATTTCCGTCACCAATGAAGACCTCTAATCTTCCGTCTCCATCTATATCGCCTAATGACGCTCCGGAACGTGCTTGCCGTCCCACCTGGATAGGAGTCTCCCAGCCTGCCGGTGAAGTACCATCACCGTTGAAGGCGTATAACCGGGATAGACTGCTATGATAATCCTGGACCAGTAATTCAGGAAGGCCGTCCCAATCCAGATCCCCGGCTGATAGAGGAGCCCACACGAATGTTCCGATAAGGCTTTCATCCCACGCAAGCGTCCCGTCGTCCTCGAACATATATAGCGTACTCGGATATCCGGCTATCGCTATCTCCAGATTCCCATCTCCATCGAAATCGGCAACACTCGGACTAGTAAATAAAATAGACGTATACCCCGTGTATTGCGGCCAACCGGAATAGAGCGTACCGTCACTCTCTCTCACATGCAGAGAATCTCCGCATGCTACGATGACCTCCAGCTCCCCATCTCCATTCAGATCGGCTAAAGTCGCTGCCGAATTGATTGGAATTCCGAGAGTTATCGGCCATCCACTTACAGCTGTCCCGTTATGATTCAAACAATAAAGTGTTCCTGAACCATCCTTCGCCCCGACTACTATCTCCAGCTCCTGATCAGAAGTGTCTATATTCCCGATTGCCGGAGTCGTATTTGATTTATGTACCAGATCCACGGGCCATCCTGACAAGAGATTACCGTAGCAGTCCCACACATAGACTGAACTGTCCTCGCATGCCACCACAACCTCAAGAGTCGATCCATCCGCATGCAGATCGACGGCTACTGGACTTGCGAAAACGTTACCGCCTACTGTCTTCGGCCAGCCCTGTTGATACCCCTCGGGTATATGCAACGTACCGCCGTAAACCCGAACAGGAGCATTGAAAGAGTCATCGATACATGCCCAGAGATACCATGTCCCCTCAGGTATGCCGAATACATTCCATCTGAGACTATCGGCATCGTCATTTTCAGGGATTGTATCTATGATCGCTTCCGTCCCATTATATGTATCGTCATCGTCATATCCCAATATGATGGATGCATTTCTTTCGGGACATGAATCGGTCCATCGAATGACATAAACAGAGCCCGATGTATCCGCTTCTCCCTGAGCGGGAGTAACAAACTCGAAACTCGGAGCCGCCCGGACATTCAGACACAATTCAGTCAACCGTTCTATAGTCTGCGTGCCCAACGTTCCCCTTATCCGTACTCTGAAATGACCCGGATCGTCGAAGGTGTATTCCCCCGAGAATTCCCGCATGCTCTCCTGATCAAGATTGAGAGCGGCCACTACATCTCCCTGTTGATCAATCAGCTCGAACTCCTCATCCTCCAACTCAGCCCATTCCAACCTCACGCGGATGGAATCCGTCGATCCTTCGACTATACTCCCGGTACTCAGGAGTCGAAACTCGATGTTACTTCCTCCCCGAGCGGTGACGCTGTATTCCTCTTGCGGATCGGCCGTAACTTCCAACTGCCAGACTCCAATCTGAGGATCTTCGATATTCCACTGATAGAAACTCAAATCCGAGTAATCGGGAGTCACCGATGTCCCCGTTGGATTCTTCAGCGTGAACGTCCCTCTTCTCGGCTCTTTCCCATTCTCCCGCTCTCGTTGAAGAGCGGCGCCTGACCATGAAGCCAGAGAAATCGTCACATTGAGGTTATTCATTGTTGAGTCCGCCCGGACAGTGACAGTATCCGAACCGGCGCAATCAACCTGTGTCTGGAATGCACGACTTTCAAATATTGGATGAATCACCGTATACAAAGACTCTACTTCCGCGGCGGACGCCCCCTCATAATAACCTCCTCCAGAATTCCTGGCTGCTTCTCTCATTTCCTCGCTACACTGGCACCCATATTGAGCCGCACTATTCGCGAATAAGAATAAGGAGCTATTTTCCACCACCGATTGATACGTCGCATCAACTGCTTCGTCTTCGCTACCGGTATTATGCCACCAATCACTCCATATACAAATAACCTCAGGGTGATCATATGCGGTCGTCGCGTAATTGACGGCTTCAATCAATGGCGTCTCAACATCAGTAACCCTGACCCAATAATCAAAGATATATCCTGTATGAAATTGCCCGATTTCATGCAGATTTCCCTGATGAGGTCCCGCATTTCCCAACTCATACCACGCGGTATATAATCCCTGATCATAATCAACAAGTTGTTCTACCTCATCATAGAATCTCCATGCTCCGACGCGGAAATCCTCTGGATGCTCATGCGCCATCATCCAGGATACCAGATTCTGAGGAGCATGAACCTGTGATAGTTCCCACCCTGATAAATCCATCGATGAACTTGCGTCGATGAGTAGGCAAACATCTTTGAAACTTCTCATATAGAAGGAGTGATTCAGATCAGCCCCACCTGAATCCGACGGTGATCCGGTATCGTCTTCAAACCCGACCCATTCTCCTGTCAGCGTGTCGATGTGAGCATACGTCGACGGATCCGTATCCAGCATTGATCCCGCCAGATCCCAGGCCAGGATCCTGAATCGTCTCTCGCCTTCCATTATATTTCGAACACTGTCCCAATTCTCGTAGGGGATGTATCCGACCCAGTGATCGTTTTCGTACTCTTCCGTTTCCCAACGTAATTGTGATACTGGAACAGACTGCAACGGAGCAGTACCCTCCAATCTTACAAATATCGAATCCGGGTACATCGATTCTGTGAAAAAAAGATCCACCAGGATACTGTCATTGGCCGTCGGCTGGGCTTGTTCATTCACGGTCACATTCAATTCACCATCTATCCATTCGGCGTCATAGACGATGGTTTCTCGCGTCGCTCCTCCTCCAACCGTCTTTTCCTTGACTTGCAGCTTGATATCAGCCGCTCCGTAATTATTGACGGACAACCATTTTGATTCACTCCAATATTCGATTGTATTGTTGGAGATATCACCAGCCGTAATACATACCCGATAATTCCCATCAGGGAAATCAACATTCCCCGCCGTGATTGAGGTCGTTTTCCAACAGCGGAGAGTGTCCTCCAATTCGATCATCCCATCTCCATCCGTGTTGGTCACGATGTAAATGAAGCGTTCCTCTCCCGCCCTGCCAAATGAACCTACCGGGGAATTAAACTCATCCTTCTCATATATGACCCGAACCAGATCATTTGTAGGCGCTTCCGTCGTAACTCCCTGGCCGTCCGCTACAAAAGTCGTCTCAATCGCTGAACAGGCGATCAACGATCCATCGTTCTTTTCCCTGAATATCTGATATGCCACCATATGCGGTCCGGCGACTCCCTTCCAACTCTTAGCAGTCCAATCATTGATGTTCGCCAGAATATCGACCTTGTCATATATTTCGTAGTATCTATCCCATGGCCAACTCGGAAACGGTTTAAATTTCTTGCTGAAGTACTTCTTCAATGAATCTACCTGGGCATTATTCCGGAACGCCAACTCCTGGATCCCATGAGCCCCCGGGATGATCGGCGGATGCGAATCAGCGTATTCGTCGAGTAACTCCAGAGGATTTTGGACACCAGCGGCATAGGCCTCTCTGGGAATCACGGAAATATATTTTCGCCTCGAAAGATGAACATGAGCGAGATCAGGATCCTCTTGACCCGAAAAGGGATCAATTGGCATCGAAACAACTCCAAGATGATCGCCCGTCTGGACCCCAGCACCTATTAGCCAACGTTCCTGCGGATCTCTGTTTTTGTAATGTTTTGTCACATGAAGATAAGCCCAGATCATCGAGGTATCAGATGGATCACAAACATCGATTCTATGGAAATATGGCCTATCGTCAGGTACTATTAGTCCAGTCCATTTATTTTTCTTGATTTCGAAAACGGGAAAAAGATCTGTCGCCAGTTTCGATACTTTGCCCGGAGCAACCGCAATCACCGAAGTCCCTACATCTGGAGCTATGATATCGACAGCATGGTGAAACATGCCAATCCAATCAATCCAGATCGGAACGTACTTGGGACGATCCCTAAAGTCATAGTAATTTCCAGCAATTGAGGAATCATCATGCGGAATTCCGGCAATAGGCCAAGGAACTGATTGGGCTGATCCCGATAAAAGCACACTGAGCAACAAACCGCAGATCAGGACAAAGGAGTTCGTCTCTATTATCCTCCTTGATGTTCCGTACTTCATTGAATCAGCCCTCCCTTATGACCCAATTTCGTATAGCGTCAACATCTGATCTCTGCCTAAGGAGGTCAATTGTTCTTTCATGACAATGAGGTAAACCCCGTCATCCGTCATTTCGACGGCGATTCGGCCAATTGTTGGATATTGCTCCTCAAATAGCTCAGCGCCAGCAGTGTTAAAAATCTCAAGTCTTGAGATCAGGCTATCGCCCCGGGATACCGCCCCCACGACGAAATTGCCATCGCCTGAAATATTCGCAGAACAATATAATCGAGCTTCATTACCTCCAGGATCCACTACACTCCACGCTACAGAAGGCGGTGATCTACGTATGAGGTAAAAAGTTCCATATGCACCGAGAACAACGTATTCGCCATTCTCGCTAATGTCCAAGCTCCCGTAGCCTCCGGTCACGGTCACGGATTGACTCGCTACGCCAAGACTATCACGAAAAAACACCTTTCCTGATGAGGCCAACCCTATGTTATAATGCTCAACAAAAATCGCCCCCGATGTTGTTGCAGCACTGCCCACGCTCCAATAGCATTCCAATTCAGATGGAGGATCCTTTACAGTCCACAAATGACTTCCTTGATTGTCGAAGCATCTGATACTGTCTGCGCCGAGGATGAACGTCCGGCTCCCATCGTCAGATATATCGACTCCACCATGCCCTTCGTAGATCCGCTCATGGATTATTGCTCCGGACGGATCTCGGATTAGTAGGTTGTTATCCCATGTAGATTCTCGACCGATTTGAGGGATTGATGATACGGACCATGGTCCCGAATCGGCCAGAGAGATATACGAATAGGGCGTATTGACAACTTCCCAGATCAAGGTTCCGGCGGCATCCATAACACGAACGCCCGTTCTTCCCGAATCTCCTTCGGCCCAAGTCGTTGAAATTGCTATATATCTCCCAAGGGACGAGCAATGAAAACGTTCAGTTTGGGTGTCATTCTGAGTGAACATCCAAATGGTATGTACCGTTCCAGTATGATCCACCGTGAACACACTCGAATCCGTTTTGCATATCACCAATGGATGGCTTGATCCATCATAGTGTATCGCGATCTTCTCGATCTCCGCCCATTCTTCCGGTCGCGTTATCTCCCAGACCGGAGTAAGCGTTATCGCCGTCGACAATGACGCGAATAGTAGAACCATAAAGACGACGACATTACGTACCATTTCAGCCTCCTCGGACACTGGCATCAGAGCTCATATTATTTAGAACGCCGAATTCACGGACACATCTCCCTGGTCATGGCAAATGCGGCAACGCCAAGCCAGATCACCGACTGGATACGCCTATGAATTCTATACTTGAAGGCACTGAAACCCAATACAAACGAATCATTCGATCCGTACCACAGACCAATCATACGCATCACGCCCTTACGGACGCCCCTGACGATGCTGATAAGGATAACTTATTCCTTCGATCATCGAGGTCAAGAACGTATTCAGGTTCACAGCATGATGCCTTTCCACTCGGTCATCTAAGTTGTCTGCTGTCATATATTGAGCACATCAACAGGCCGAAAGGTTCGGTCTTATACCCATCAATTGACCATTCGACATCACTACTTCATACAATGAAAATAAGCCGCGAGGATTGACAACTTCATACAGCCTCGATTCCGCCACCAAAAACAGCAGGCTAAGCAGGGAAAAAGTATTATCTTCCGATGTTTCTCTTTATCCAACAATGGATTAGCTCGGTCCGAGCCCGAGATACCCGGAAACGTGAAATCCGCTTTCCGTATGGTATTATCGGTTACTCCCTCATACATTATTCGGATAAGGCATGCGTTTGCGAATCCATCAGCATCATGGGTCGAAGGGAAATGACGGACACAAAAATCGAGCAGGTAACAGCCGGTCAGAACAGAAACGAGTTAAACACGTTGATTCGCCGGTTTCCGGCTATGACATTCAAAGAACAACGGGTATTCCTGGAGGGACTGTATGAACGATACAACCGCCGGGAATTCGTCTCGCCAGATCCCCTCGAACTGCTCTACCGGTACGATGATACCTCGGATCGGGAGATTGCAGGATTCGTGGCCTCCGGTCTCGCGTACGGGAACGTACAGGTCATCGTCCGGAATGCCGGTATCGTGCTGGATCGAATCGGGGAACCGCGGCGATTCGTTGAGAGAACGACGGAACAGGAACTCCTTTCTCTGTTCTCCGGATTCCGGCATCGATTCACCGCGGCCGCGGATCTCGCTCATTTCTTCCTCGGGATTCAGGGTGTACTCCGGCGTTTCGGTACATTACAGTCGTGTTTTCTCCATGGCTTCCGTCCGGATCACGAGACGGTATTACCGGCGTTGACAGGATTTCTCGCAGCCTTGAATCCGGAGGGACGCAGGAACTTCCTCCTCCCCGATCCGCGGAGAAACAGCGTCTGCAAGCGGCTCCATCTCTATCTGCGGTGGATGGTGCGAAAAGACGACATTGATCCCGGGGGATGGGAATGGGTCTCCCCCGCGCACCTCATCGTTCCCATTGATACTCATATGTTTCGTCTCTGCAGTATCATGAACATGACAAGAAGGAAAACTCCGGACTGCAGGACCGCTCTGGAGATCACCGAGTCGTTCCGGCGCTACTCCCCCGATGATCCCGCCCGGTATGACTTCGCTCTGACGAGAGTGGGGATGAGGGGAGGAAGTGAGCAAGTGAGTGATAGAGGAAATTGGCGAGAAATGCGGGTTAAGATTCAGTGACCGGAAGGATTTCCCTCACCTCGGTCCTCTCCCATGGAGGGAGAGGATGGATGGTCGATTCCAAGCGGCGAATCGAGCAGGTCATCGATTCGCTTACCTTTGGAGCAAGTCAAGCGGTATTGTTCAATTCTTATCGAATCACGCCGAGCCAATTGCGGAGGAGAAAGTCGATACGGCCTATGAGGAGGGAGATCCTCGCCATGGCGGTGAAACCGAAGGTCGCCCCGAATCCGATCATAAGGGTCCATATGCCAACCTTGGCAACGGAACCGATAGCGCCCTTGTGGGCCTTGGAAAAGAAGAAGTAGGTCAATCCGCTTATGACGCCGAGGACAACCAGGAGGCTGTTCAAACCGCTCCATGTGCCGATTTCCCGGATGTCGATGAAGCTGGCCTGGAGTTGCCGGATGACCTTGGTCTGCAGTGAGAGCGGTATGACGAATCCGGCGCCGATCCCCCAGATGATGGCGATGGGGATACGGGCGAGCCAGGAGTACCGCGTGGTGAACCTGCTGAAGATCAGAATGCCGAGGAAGGCGGCTATTATGAGAAGCAGGAGGCCGCCGGGGCCGGGGATAACGTTCCAGTTCCCTTCTATGAACAAGGGTATAACGAAATAGGGAATGAGAGTCTGGCGAATGAGGATGACCAGCCAGTATCCGGCGGATACCCCGACAACCAGGTGTTCCGCGATCCGATAGAATACGTTGTCTTTGTAGAGAAATGAAAAGATGCAGAGGGTCAGAAACGCCGCCAGCCAGATGCCGATATCGCCCGAGATCATCATGACCGAGTCTCCCGTCTGGTGACGGCATATGCGATATTGCCGACAATTATAAATCCTACGATCAGGAAATGACAGATTGACTGGATATTCATCCAGATGATAGCGCGCTCTCCCTGTCCCAGCAGGGTCTCATACTCCGCGGCGCCCTTGAGCCCGCCGAGAATACCGACGATCTGACCGGAGTTCAGGTAGTTATAGTAATCCGCCGCCATGACCGCCGTCACGCCGATGGCGAGGGGGAAGTTATACCGTTCCTTGCCGTACATGATCCAGTAATCCACCCCGCTTGTTGCGCTCACCGAGATAACGAAGTTGAAATCCCGGTAGTTTTTCACGGTGCGCATCATGGGAAGTTCATCCAATGGAGTGCCGTAGTAGTCGATGGGGAATGACTGCCGGACATCCTGGCCCATGGAGAGTATCACCGCCGCGGGGTACGGTCGGTATCCGAGATAGGTATAATCTTCGCCGTACACCATCCCCTGTTCTTCCGCGATGGTCCGTATCTCCGTTTCGACGAGCGTCACGCCGGTGGGAGTCAGGCAGACAAAGACGATCTTCGCGCCTCGCTGATACGCATGCCGCATGATGGCATATGACATGGGTTCAAGCTCGGCCATGGTGTCGGGACCATAGTCCATATCTATGAGCAGAACATCCCCCGGTTCAAGATTGTCCACCATGTCGTAGACCTTCTCGGATTCGGGCGTCACGCGGACCGGAATCTTCACCGGAAAAAGAAGGGGAAAAATGACCGCCAGAGCCATGAGGAGGAATATGTATCGCCGGTCCAGTGTTGAAAGCCACATGAAGAACTTCATGCCGTCAATCCCCCGCCATATAACTGCGCTCTATACCGAGCATTACCCTGAGCGCCATACTGGCCTCCCCGAGACCCACGCCGATGAGAATAGCGCGCTTCGCCGCCACATTGGGCAC
>Ga0272441_10003863_pt1 | contig 27908 bp, 24 predicted proteins | sample SSMProp6N_FD_193582 | JGI IMG/M metagenome (GOLD analysis project Ga0272441, IMG submission 193582) | Marine sediment archaeal communities from Little Sippewissett salt marsh, Falmouth, MA, United States - SSM-Prop-6N | ecosystem: Environmental > Aquatic > Marine > Wetlands > Sediment ... | reverse complement strand
GATGGTATGAGTCGCACACGGGTCTTCGCGCTGCTTGTTGCCGGGGTTGTCCTGGCAAGCGCGCTGGCTGGCTGCTTCAACCCGTTCGCGAGTGCACCACAGGCCCTGTTCAGCGTGTCCGCCTCCGAAGGGGAAACACCCTTCGCGACGAGCTTCAACGGGACCCTGTCGTTCGATCCTGATGGCCACATCGTCATCTACGAGTGGGATTTCGGCGACGGCACGGTGGGCTCCGGGCCGGTGGCTTCCCACGAGTACACGAAGAACGGGCAGTACATGGTTCGATTGAAGGTCATCGACGACTCCGGCAGATCCTCCGAGGCGGCGCTGCCGATCAACGCACTCAATCCTGAGCCTACGGCGGAATTCAGCTACACCCCGAGGTCCACGCTCGCGACGGGGGAGTGCTTCGTCTGTCGTGGTGAGAAGGTCGATTTCGCAGCCACCGCCGAAGATGACGGATACGTGGTGTCCTACTACTGGGAGTTCGGCGCCGCGGGCAAGGTGCTTCCTACGACCGCCGAGGGTCAACACGTGGACGATGTTCAGTTTCTTGAGCCCGGCGAGTTCTCCGTCCTCCTGACGGTAACCGACGACGATGGGGCCACCGGCCAGTGCGCCGTGCTGGTGACCGTCGCCGGTGGCGATCCGTGCGGAGGCGGCACATGCATCGGCGACACCTGCATCTCCCCCGGCAGCTGCGCTCCGAGCGAGGCCGATGCCCCCGAGGGCTGCGGGGATTGCGCAGCCGTAGGCTCCTGCAATCCTGCCACTTGCCTGCAGGGGGACTGCGAGCAGAGCGGGAATTGCGCAGAGGAAGGAACGTGCCCATGATCCGAAGAGCTGCCTGTCTGCTGGTCCTCGCGCCGATCGTCCTTGCTGGCTGTGACATGATCGGTGTTCTTGACGAGATCACGAACGCGCCACCAATGGCCACCGTCAGCGCCTCGACACGAGAGGGGCCCGCCGCTCTCGAGGTGACGTTCGACGCGCGTGCCTCGTGGGACGACAACGAGATCGTGTCCTACCAGTGGGATTTCGGCGATCCACACGACGTCGACACCCCACAGGGGACCATCGTCACCCACACGTACACGCTGCCCGGGAACTACATCGCGAAGCTCGCCGTGATGGACGAGCAGGGCGAGATCAGCGTGAGGCACATCCCAATCCACGTCTCCGCTCCGCCCCCGACTGCGCAGTTCACGGCCAGCAACAAGTTTCCCGCGGCTGGTTCCGCGGTGACCTTCGATGGCAGTGGCTCTAGCGATCCGGATGGGGGGGAGTTGAGCTACAGCTGGGACTTCGGGGACGGAGGCACGGCTGTCGGGGTCGCCGTGAGCCACATCTACGACACGGCCGAGTACTACACCGTGATCCTCACCGTGACCGACGACGAGGGGGTGTCGGCAACCGAGGACCTGCTTCTCATCGTGCAAGACGGCGTCGCAGGAGGGGGCACGTGCCTGCCCGGCGGTACGTCCTGCGGCGGGGCGGGAAAGGCGCCGCTGGCGACGATCAGTGGCCTCTACGGCACGTGTCACGCCTGCAACGCCTACGCCGGAGAGCCGATCGTTCTGGACGGCTCGACCTCACGAGCAGCCGTCGGATGGCTCGTCGAGTACCGCTGGGACTTCGGCGACGGAGAAGTGGCGTATGGGCCGATTGCCGAGCACACCTACGCTGAGCCCGGGCAGGTCACACTCACGTTCACTGTCACCGACAACTACGGGGTCCAGACAAGCAGGACCTACACGTTCGTGGTCAACCCGCCACGGGTGCAATAGAGCGGAATAACGAGACGATCCTTCATGAGCGAGGCCGCGCACAGGATGTGCCGCGGCCTCTTTCTCTTCGCGAGGAGGTGCTTCAGCTCTCCTCGCCGCCGATGGAATCGGGCGTCGGTTCAGCCTCGCCGCCGTGTCACCGTCGTGGCCGCAATCAAGCCCACGGTCCAGAATGGGCCCCCTACCCAACACCAGCGAGGATCTGCCGCAGATACGTGCCCGTGTACGAGTCGGGCGCGTCAGCGATCGTTTCGGGGGTCCCACAGGCGACGACCATCCCACCGCCGTCGCCTCCTTCTGGCCCAAGATCGATGATCCAATCAGCGGTCTTGACCACATCCAGATTGTGCTCGATGACCACCACGGTGTTTCCGGTGTCGACGAGTCGGTGAAGCACATCCAGCAGCTTGCTCACATCGGCGGCGTGTAGCCCGGTGGTTGGCTCATCGAGGATGTACAGCGTTCGTCCCGTGGCGCGGCGCGACAGCTCGCGGGCCAGCTTGATGCGCTGCGCCTCGCCCCCGGAGAGCTGCGGCGCTGGCTGCCCGAGCTCGATGTACGAAAGGCCCACGTCGTACAGCGTTTGCAGCCGCCTCCGCAGCCGGGGGATGTTGGAGAAGAACGTCAGCGCCTCCTCCACCGACATCGCGAGGACATCCGCAATCGACTTCCCTTTGTAGCGGATCTGCAGCGTCTCTCGGTTGTAGCGCGTGCCCTTGCACACGTCGCACGGGACGTAGATATCGGGCAGGAAGTGCATCTCGATCTTCTCCTGCCCTTGCCCCTGGCACGCCTCGCAACGTCCACCCTTGACGTTGAAGCTGAAGCGGCCGGCGGTGTACGCTCGCAGCCGAGCGTCGGGAGTGCGCGCGAACAGGCTGCGGATGTCGTCGAACAGCTTCGTGTACGTCGCAGGATTCGATCTCGGAGTGCGGCCGATGGGCGACTGATCGATCTCGATGACCTTGTCCAGGTGCTCTATCCCGAGGATCTCTCGGTGCGTCCCCGCACGGCGGCTGGCCTGGTGCAGCCGGTGCGCGACGCCTCGATAGAGGACGTCCTCCACGAGCGAGCTCTTCCCGGACCCGGACACACCGGTGACGCACACGAATCGGCCAAGCGGCACGTCGACGTCGATGGACTTCAGGTTGTGCTGCGCCGCACCTCGAACGTGAAGGATCCTCCCGTTCCCGTCGCGGCGCTCCTCGGGAATCGGGATCTCGAGCTTCCCCGCCAGGTAGCGGCCGGTCACCGATTCGTCACACCGTGCGACCGCCTCCGGTGGCCCGGCGACCACGACCCGCCCCCCGTGCGCTCCAGCACCCGGTCCAAGGTCCACGATGTAGTCGCTTTCGCGCATCGTCTCCTCGTCGTGCTCCACCACGATGACCGTGTTTCCACGATCACGAAGGTGTTTCAGCGTCATCAGCAGCCGTCGGTTGTCGCGCTGATGCAGTCCGATCGATGGCTCGTCGAGCACGTACAGAACCCCGGTGAGCTGGCTCCCGATCTGGGTGGCAAGGCGAATGCGCTGGGCCTCGCCGCCAGCCAACGTGCCTGCCGGACGCTCCAAGGTCAGGTAATCGAGTCCGACAGCGACCATGAACCCCAGACGCGCGCGCACCTCCTTGAGGATCTGCGTGGCGATGATCTGTTCCCGGGATGGCAGCGATAAGTCCTCGAAGAATGCCAGCGCACTGCGGATCGACAGCGCCGTCACCTCGTGCACGTTCAGTCCACCGACGGTCACCGCAAGAATCTCCGGCTTGAGGCGCGCGCCGTGGCACACGGGGCAGGGGAGCGTGGCGGTGAATTGCTCCAGTTCAGCGCGCCATTGCTCCGACGTCGTCTCCCGGTAGCTCCGTTCCAGCGCCGCTACCACCCCGCCGAACGGTCGGGTGAACGTCCGCGAGTACCCGCTGGGTGAGGAGTAGTGGAAGGTGATCTTCTCCTTCCCCGAGCCATGCAGGATGACGTTCAGGTCTTCCTCCGCCAGCGTGCCCAGCGGCGCGTGGGGATCGATGTCGTAGGCCTCACATAGCCCGGACATCATCGAATGGAACCAGCGGCTCTTCGTGTTCCCGTACGGTAGGAGCCCTCCGTCGAGCAGACCCCGGCCTGGGTCCACGATCACCTCGGGGTCGATCTCCTTGCGGAAGCCGAGGCCGCTGCACTCGGGACACGCCCCGTAGGGATTGTTGAACGAGAACATCCGTGGCGAGAGTTCCTGGAAGCTAACGCCGCAGTGGATGCAGGCGAAGTGTTCGCTGAACAGGTGTTCCTTCCCGTTCCCGTCGATCACGTGCACAACGCCGTTCCCATGCTTCAGCGCCGTTTCCACGGAATCCGCGATCCTGCTACGCTTCCGATCGTCGACGGTCAGTCGATCGACGACAATTTCGATCGTGTGCTTCTTCTGCTTGACGAGCTCGATGTCCTCGTACAGCGTGCGGGTGATTCCATCGACGCGAACGCGGGTGAAGCCCTCTTGCCGAATCTCCTCGAACGCCTTGCGATACTCGCCCTTCCTCCCGCTGACCACCGGAGCAAGAAGCTGGATCTGCGCCCCATCGCCGAGCTCCATGATGGTGTCAACGATCTGCTCCGCCGATTGCTGGGTGATCGGGCGGCCACAACTGGGGCAGTGCGGATGGCCAATGCGGGCGTACAGCAGACGCAGGTAGTCATAGATCTCGGTGACCGTCCCCACGGTGGATCGTGGATTGTGGCTTCGCGTCTTCTGGTCGATGGAGATCGCCGGCGACAGCCCCTCGATGAAATCGACATCTGGCTTCTCCATCTGCCCGAGGAACTGCCGCGCGTAAGCCGAGAGCGACTCCACGTACCGTCTCTGCCCTTCCGCGTAGATCGTGTCGAATGCGAGGGAGCTCTTCCCCGATCCGGAGATTCCCGTGATCACGACAAGTCGGTCCCGAGGGATCTCGAGGTCAAGGTTCTTCAGGTTGTGCTCGCGAGCACCCTTGATGTGGAGGACGTTCATGTCTGCTTCCTCAGCTCCCGGATCTGGTCACGCAGTGACGCGGCCAACTCGAACTCCAGGCGGTTGGCCGCCTCCAGCATCTCCGCCTCCAGCTCGCGCACAAGGGCCACGCGGTCGTCCCGTGACATCGACTCCGGCGCTGGTGCACGAGCGCTGGTCGGCGTCGTCGGCTCACGAATGGCCGAGAGGATGTCGGTGACCTCGCGCTCTATGGTCTTCGGCGTGATCCCATGCTTCCGATTGTGCGCGATCTGCACCTTCCGGCGACGATTGGTCTCATCCACCGCATGGCGAATGGAGTCGGTCATCGTGTCCGCGTAGAGCAGGACGCGGCCTCGCACGTTCCGCGCGGCGCGTCCGATCGTCTGAATGAGGGACGTCCCCGAGCGCAGGAACCCCTCCTTGTCGGCATCCAGTACCGCGACGAGGGCCACCTCCGGGAGGTCCAACCCCTCGCGCAGCAGGTTGATCCCAACGAGGACGTCGAACTTCCCCAGACGAAGATCGCGGAGGATCTCCACGCGGTCCAGCGTGTCGATCTCCGAGTGAAGATACCGGGCTCGGATCCCCAGCTCCACAAGGTACTCCGTCAAATCCTCCGCCATGCGCTTGGTGAGCGTCGTCACCAGCACCCGCTCACCACGATCGACGACGGTGCGCACCTCCTCAAGGAGGTCGTCGACCTGCCGGGTCACCGGGCGCACGACCACCTCAGGATCGATCAGGCCGGTGGGGCGGATGATCTGTTCGACCACCCTCTCGCTGTGTTCATGCTCGTACGGCCCGGGCGTCGCCGACGTGTAGATCACCTGGTTCACCCGCTCCTCGAACTCCTCAAAGGTCAGTGGGCGGTTGTCGAGCGCCGACGGGAGACGGAAGCCGAACTCGATCAGTGTCTCCTTGCGCGATCGATCTCCGTGGTACATCCCGCGGACCTGCGGGACCGTCTGATGCGATTCGTCGACCACAAGGAGGAAGTCCGCCGGGAAGTAGTCGAGGAGAACGGACGGCGGGGTCCCCGGCGAGCGGGCGTCCAGATGCCGGGAGTAGTTCTCAATCCCGGAGCAGTATCCCATCTCGCGAATCATCTCCAGATCGTAGCGCGTCCGTTGCTCCAGCCGCTGCGCCTCCAGCAGCCGCTCGTGCGCTCGTAGGTCCGCGAGCCTCTCCTCAAGCTCCTGCTCGATCGAACCCAGGGCGCGGCGTGTCTGCTCCGCGGGTGTGATGAAGTGCGAGGCCGGATAGATGGTGATCCGCGAGGTTTCCCTCGTGGGATGTCCCGTCACGGGATCGAGAATAGCGATCCGCTCCACGTCGTCGCCGAAGAACTCGAGGCGAACCACGTTCTCCTGATAGGCAGGGATGATCTCCAGGGTGTCCCCGCGAGCGCGGAACGTGCCGCGCTCGAAGCCGATCTCGTTCCTTGTGTACTGAAGCCCGATCAGCCTACGCATGAGTTCGTCGCGATCGATCTCCACGTCCCGGTCGACGGTGATCGACATGTCGCGGTAGTTCTGCGGTGCTCCCAAACCGTAGATGCAGGACACCGAAGCGACAATGATGACATCACGGCGCTCGAACAGCGCCGAAGTCGCCGCATGTCGGAGCCGATCGATCTCGTCGTTGATCGACGAGTCCTTCTCGATGTACGTGTCCGTCTGCGGAAGGTACGCCTCCGGCTGGTAGTAGTCGTAGTACGAGACGAAGTAGTGCACCGCATTGTCTGGGAACAGCTCGCGGAACTCGTTGGCGAGCTGTGCCGTCAACGTTTTGTTGTGGGCGATGACCAGCGTCGGTCGCTGCACCTCCTGGATCACGTGGGCGATGGTGAACGTCTTCCCCGTTCCCGTGGCTCCGAGCAACGTCTGATGCCGCAGGCCAGAGCGCAGGCCATTTGTCAGCTCCTCAATGGCCTGCGGCTGGTCGCCTGCCGGCTCCAGTCTCCGCGAAATCTGGAACCCCGCTTTCTCTCCTACGCTTGGCAGACTCATCCTAGTGTAGAAGGGTACCCCCCGGCCGAAAGCCGTTCAATGCACGCGGGCGCGGCATGGGAGCCGGCCTCGTGGCCCACACAGGCCGGCGCAACGTCCGGCACCTTGCAGTCATGTGTCCTCGAGTGTGATCCACGTCACATCGAGAATGGCGCTATGAGGTCCATGGATTTCGCTGAGCAGCTGATCGAGGGGATCACGTTCGACGAGATCGACCTCGCGTGCGACGTGGAGAAGCTCCTCGCAGAGCAGGTTCAGTACCTTCGCCGACTGGTGGAGATCCTCGCCGAGGACAACGCCGTCGAGGAGGAGCGGATCGCCGAGCGGTTTCGGCATCGTGTCGCCGGCCAGGAGACACAGATCGCCCGACTCTCGCAGGAGAACCGAGCTCTTCGTGCCCGTCTTCGCGACGCCCTGAGTTGACGGTCACCGCTTGATCTCTTAGCGTTCACTCCATGGAGGGCATTGACCTCTCCTCTCACCTCGATCGTTCCCGAGAGGAGCTAGCACAGCTCGAGTCCAAGCTCGCTGATCCCAGCGTCACGTCAACGCCCGGTTACCCGCGCCTGACCCAGCAGTACGCCCGCGTACGCGAGATCGTCCGTGCTGGGGAAGCGTGGGAGAAGCTCGCAGGGACGATCGCCGAACAGGAAGAGCTGTGGGAGGCCGAGGCGGAGCTGCGCGAGGAGCTCGAGGAGTCGCTGAACGCCGACCGGCAGCGCCTCGAGACCCTGGCGAAGGAGCTGCTCCTCCTGCTCGTGCCGCCGGATCCCAACGACGCGAAGACGGCCATCGTCGAGATCCGCGCCGGGACAGGGGGCGACGAATCCGCGCTGTTCGCTGCGGATCTGCTGCGCATGTACGCTCGCTACGCGGAGACACAAGGGCTCCGCGTGTCTCTGCTGGACAGCCACCCGACACCGCTCGGCGGATTCAAGCAGGTCGTGTTCGCCGTCGAAGGGAAGGGTGCCTTCGGCGTGCTGCGCTACGAGTCCGGCGTCCATCGCGTGCAGCGCGTCCCGGAGACCGAGTCGCAGGGGCGGATTCACACATCAACCGCGACCGTGGTCGTCCTCCCCGAGGCGGAGGAGGTCGAGGTGCAGATCGATCCCTCCGATCTGCGCATCGACACCTTCCGCTCGACCGGACCCGGCGGCCAGAGCGTGAACACGACCGACTCCGCGGTCCGCATCACGCACGTCCCCACTGGGCTCGTGGTGTCATGCCAGGACGAGAAGTCCCAGCTCAAGAACAAAGCCCAAGCGCTGCGCGTGTTGCGCGCCCGTCTCAAGGTTCGCTACGAGGATGAGAGACGCGAGGAGCTGGCGGCGACGCGTCGGCAGCACATCGGCTCGGGGGATCGCTCCGAAAAGATCCGCACCTACAACTTCCCCCAGAACCGGGTGACGGACCACCGCATCAACCTCACACTCCATCAGCTGGAGACGATCCTCGCCGGCGACCTCAATCCGCTGACGGTGCCGTTGCGTCAAGCTGCGGCGCAGTCGGCGAGCGAGGCCGTCACCCCCAAGTCGTCTTGATTCGCCTCCCCGTCGAGGCTACCATCCTCCGTTGGTCACGGGTCTGTAGCTCAGCTGGTTAGAGCGCTCGCCTGATAAGCGGGAGGTCCCTGGTTCGAGTCCAGGCAGGCCCACCAGCAGCGAAATGCACTTCGTGTCCGCCAATCACAGCGTGTCTGCCACGGGCTGGCGCGCATCTGCAGTTCGAATCCTCTAGGCTCCATCGGAATGCGGGCCTGCCACGGCAGCGATCGCTTCGGCGTTTTCTCCTCCGCGAGAGCTCAGTAGTCCACCCCGCTGATCTGCCTGATCTTGTCCAGCTGGTGCTTTGCCCGCACGTGACGGACGGTGCCGGTGAGCCCCCGTACGACCAGGCTCTCGGTGACGGCCCCTCCGCCTGAGTAGTCCACTCCGCGGAGAAGCTCTCCGTCCGTAACGCCTGTCGCTGCGAAGAAGACATCGTCCGACGCAACGAGATCGTCATGTGTTAGGACCCGCTTCAAGTCGAAGCCGCGCTCCTGTCCCGCCCGACGTTCCGCATCGTTTCGAGCGACAAGGCGACACTGAATTTCCCCACCCATGGCTCGCAGTGCGCACGCCGACAGGATTGCCTCGGGGCTTCCACCGATCCCGAGGAGGATATCGATGTGTGACGAGTCCCACGCAGTCATCAACGCCGCGGCGATGTCACAGGCGGAGATCAGACGTATGCGAGCGCCGCTGCTGCGCACCTCGGAGATCAGTGCCTCGTGCCGGGGCCGATCGAGTATGACTACAGTGAGATCCCGAATCTTGTCGCCCTTTGCCCTGGCGACATTCGCTAGGTTGTCAGAAACCGGGGCGTTGATATCGATCTTTCCACGCGCAGCCGGCCCGACAGCGATCTTGTCCATGTAGACGAGCGGCCCCGGGTTGAACATCGTACCGCGCGGTGCAAGCGCAATCGCAGAGATCGCACTCGCGTTTCCCATCGCCAACGGCGTTGTTCCGTCCACCGGATCGACCGCGATGTCTACCCTCGGGGGCTCCCCGGTGCCCACCCGCTCGCCGCAGAAAAGCATCGGGGCGCCGTCCTTTTCGCCCTCTCCAATCACGACCGTGCCTTCCATCTGCACAGTGTTGAGCACAAGACGCATGGCCGTCACAGCAGCCTGATCCACCACGTTCTTGTCTCCGCGCCCCATGTGCCGACCCGCAGCCAGCGCAGCGGCTTCGGTGACCCGCACAAGCTCGAGAGCGAGGTTTCGAGTCGGTGTGGAGAGCATGATAATCCTCCCTTACTGCCCCAAACGGCAGCGTAGCTCGACGGTGACACGACGGTCAAGCAAGTGGGGTCCACGCATGTGGTGTATCGATCTGACGAACAGGAAGGATCTTGGTGGAAACGACCGTCGCTGCCATCTTCGGTTCACCCGGAACACGCTGACGGTTGTCGGCGCCAAGGAGGAAGCGATGGTGAAGGCCATGGCTAACGTGCTCATGTCGGCTGAGGCGACGGCAGACCCGCAGAAGACTCAGACCCCAGGTGCGAGGGAAGCCTACTAGAGCGCGGCCAGATCCATTCAGGCACCCACCTGCTGCCCACACGGATCGCGTCTTCGGGCCCTTGAAAGCGTCCAGCGGACGTTCGGAAGCCGCCCGGCAAGGCCCGCCAGTCCCATGGCAGCTCTCGCGCAGAGTACAGGGGGGCAACAAGCAGCCCTGTGTGCTCTTTCGCAGGCGCTTCTCCTGGCATCCGGACAGAGCCCGTCGGGGCTCTATGGCAGACGCCAATCCACCCGGATGAACCCGGGGGCCAACCCGTGGTCCGACCAGTTGTTTGTCTCATTCGATTCCGCCGCATCGCTCGAATCGTCGACCCTCGCGAAGTAGTACGCCGTCCCCTCGGTCTCGCGGACGATCTCGGTGATGACATACCGCTGATTCCCGGCATCGATCTCAGCGACATCCGTTGAGGCAACTCTGAGCCCGCGAGCCACAGGGCTGTCGCTGGCATACCACGACAGGACCGTGGGCCCGGCTACGGCATCGCCGACGTTCTGCACGGTCGCACGCAGAGACACGGTCGAGCCGACAGCGGCATCCATCTCCGCCGGAGGGCCAAGCGCGGTAACGATGAGATCCGGCGTGGGCGCGGCGTACACCTCCAGCGGCTCCGACCGGAAGTTGTCACCGTCATACGGCTCGTCGATGACGTCCTCGGAATCCACGTAGACGCCGAGTTCGTAGCTCTGGCCTGCGACAGCATCGCCGGGAATCGTGACCTCGGTGCGGATCGACGCACCGCCATCCGGCGACAACGGCTCCACCTCGCCCGTCCCGAGCACGGTGTACGAGCCGGAGTCGCTTCGCGAGGACCAACGCAGCTCCCAAGTACACGGAGCCGTCTCCGCATTCCCCTGGTTCTTCACGGTGAACCGCACGGGGATCTCCGCACCGAGCGCGGCTTCTGTCGCAAAGGACAAATCGGAGACCTTGAGGTCTCGTGTCGAGGGCGGGATCCGGCCTTCGTAGCCGACGATCGTGAACTCGAAGCCCTCGAACGTCTCGACTCCCCCGATCTGCCGCTTGACGAAGCGCACCCTCGAGCTGCCTTCCTCCTGGACCTTCAGCTGGAAGGCGTACGTGCCGCTGTGGGGATCGGGCATCCCCACATCGCTGTAGAACGCCTCCGTGAGAAGCCCCACAGGGTCAGCGCCCGTCGCATCCGGTGACGCCCCGTCAAACGCCCAGAACTGCCCATCCGGTACCGTTGCATCGGCGCCGCGCAGTTGGACGACGATCACCGAACCCACGGGGAGCGTGTGAAGTGTCCCCTCCGTCGCCTCATCAAGCGCAAGGATCTCGTGCGGTTGGCGGAACTCCATCAGCAGGTAGTAGACCGAGCTGCGCACGTGCTTCGCCGCGCCAATGCCGGGAGCAAACCACACGTACTGCGGGCTTGCACCGTAGAGGCTGGGGATCTCCCCCCACAAGGTGTAGTGCACGCGCCACGCATACTGAAACACGCTGTTGTACGGTCCGAGCAGCGTGCAGACCTGTGACGACACCGGAACCTGTTCCTGCCACATGACTTCGACGCGAATCCGCGTCCGATCGAGAGCGTCCTCCCACACGGAGCCCCGGTGAAGCGGCAGAGCAAGGTAGGTGATGCCAGGCAGCAACGCGATGTCGTGGAACTGGCCTGGCGCGGGGCCGGTCCTGTAGCCCATGAGCAGGACGTCATTCTGCCTGCGGTGGAGGTAGAGAAGCTCCTCGGGACCAGCGCTGAAGCTGCTCTCCACGACATAGCATTGCCGCCCGTGGTAGTCGACCACCGCACAGATGGCGTTCTCGAGAACGCCTGCGGTGTGGATCTCCGGGTTCACGTCCGCGGCGGCGTTGCGATACACCCACCGGCCGCCGACGAACAGCGGGAACGGATCCTCGGAGAGATCCGGCACAACGTGGTTCGGCGTACCCTCAAGGGCGTAGTCCTGCTCGACGACAGGCTCCTCCAGCACCGGTGCCAGAATCACGCAACCCGTCGCCAATCCGAGCACCGCGACCATCGTCAATCCGCCCGCCACGCGCCGCCTCTGCATCCGGCTCACCTCTCCTTTCAGCCCGCCTCACATCAGCCTACCACAAGCAACCGCCTCCGTGGAAGACACAGGAACGCGCGGAACGCTGGAAGCGGGAGTGGCAAGGCGCAAGCACCGTGCACATGATGGGATAAGGATTGCGCCGTGCGTCCGCCGCTCCATCAGCTCTTGGGTCCAATCGCAAGGCCGGACCCCACAGACTCCGCCGCGCTACGGGAGGCGCTCCCCGTTTGCCTGCGAGACATGACTTCACGAGCACCCGGTTGCTGCGGCGGTCGCCGCACGCTATACTCCCCTGCGACGTTGTCGTTACGTGTAGGATACTAGGAGGTAAGACACATGGCTGAACAGCAGCAAGCCGCGGAAGAGCAACTCCTCGAGGTCATCGACAAGGGCCCCGGTGGCAGGATCCACGTGCGCATCGCGCGGCTCAGCGAACGCGACTACCTCGATGTACGCAACTTCTACGAAACCGAGGACGGCGAGTGGAAACCGACAAGAAAGGGAATCGCCATTCCTGCCGATCTGGTGGGCGAGGTCATGACCGCGATGCAGCGCGGCCAGGAGATCCTCGCCGAGCGCAACTCCGCCACGCCGGCGAAGCCTGAGGCTCCGCTCGACGATCGCCCTGCCGAATCGTAGCCTCTTGATGGACAGCCGCGCTCCGGCGATAATCGCATCGATTGGTCCCGTCGTCTAGTGGCCTAGGATATCGGGCTCTCATCCCGGCGACACGGGTTCGAATCCCGTCGGGACCACAGTGTCTTTTCGCTATGTGGGTCGTGCGTGTCCAGTCGCCCCGAGTACGCTTCCGCGTCGCCCTTCCCTAGAATGGCGATGACCCGATGACGAGGGCGGGAGGGGAGGCCGCGATGGACCGGCCGGCACGGAGACTGGCAGCTGTTATGGTGACCGACATCGTCGGCTTCACGCGCCTGACGCAGGATGACGAGGAGAGCGCACTGGCCCTGCTCGCATCACACCAGGAGCTGCTACGCCCGTTGTTCCTTGCCTACGATGGCAGCGAGATTCGCGCCACCGGCGATGGGTTCGTCGTCGAGTTTCCCAACAGCCTCGATGCAGTACGGTGTGCCCTCGCCGTACAGGATCGCCTCCGTGATGAAGACCACCGCGGGAGCGTCCCGGTGCGCATCGGGCTTCACGTGGGAGAGGTGGTGGCCACCGAGGAAGACCTGGTCGGCGAAGCGATCGATATCGCCGCATCGGTCGAACCGCTCGCCCCCTCAGGTGGCATCTGCATCACGCGCCAGGTCTACGAGCAGGTGTGGAACAAGGTACCATCGCCACCGATCAGCCACGGAGAACATCGCCTCCCAGGGCTCGTTGCGCCCCTGCAGCTGTATGTCCTCCCGCTTCCCGGCACGAAGGCCCCCGATCGAGGTGCGGCAACGCAGTTCGAGAAGCGGCGGGTTGCCGTGCTTCCTCTGGGCAACATCAGCGCCAATCCCGGCGACAGCTACCTTGCCGACGGACTCACCGAGGAGATCATCCACACCCTGGCGAAGATCGCTGAGCTGCGGGTCATCGCCCACACGTCGGTCAGCAAGTACCGCGATGCGGGAAAGGGCGTCGCCGAGATCGGACGGGAGCTGGGCGTTGGGACGCTGCTCACGGGGAGCGTACGCGTCGTCGGCGAGAGGCTGCGGATCACCGTGCAGATGATCGACGTGGGTTCGGAGGAGTCCGTGTGGTCGGAGGCCTACGATCGCACACTCGAGGACGTGTTTGCGATTCAGACCGACATCGCGCACCAGGTGTCGGCTGCGTTGCGCGTGCACCTCCTGCCTGCTGAGGAGACACAGATCTCCAAGGAACCAACGCGAAACCTGGAGGCGTACACCGAGTACCTCAAGGGCCGATACCACTGGAGCGATTGGCAATCCGAGAGCCTCAACCGCGCCATCCACCACTTCGAGCGAGCGCTGGGCCTCGATCCCCGGCTCGCGCTGGCGCACAGCGGCCTCGCCGATACCTACAGCCTGATGGCACATCTCGGCTTCCTGCCGCAGGAGGAAGCCTATCGGAAGGCGCAGGCCGCGGCACGGCAGGCATTGACCTTGGATGACGGCCTGGCTGAAGCGCACACCTCACTCGCCGTGCTGTCGATCGTATTCGACGGAGATGCCTCCCGCGCCGAGGAGGAGCTGAAACGCGCGATCGCCCTCAATCCAAGCGGGGCGCTCGCCCATCACTGGTATGCGCTGCTCCTCACAGCATCCGGACGCACTGCGGAGGGCGAGCGAGAGCGCGGCATCGCCCTCGACCTCGATCCCGATTCCCCAGTGTTCCACGCCGCCATGGGCCGGCTGTTGGATGAGGAGCCGCAAGCGCCACTGGATCCGCAAGCCATGCCGTAGGCACTGCCCTGGGCTCGAGTGACAACACGTCGCCGACACCGTTGTGGCCGACCGCGCACGCCCTCCAGGAATCCCATAGAATCGGACAGCACAGTGGTTGCGATCGGAGGCCTGCGGATGCGCGAGGAACGACAGCTGGCGGCGATCATGCTTGCCAGCGTGGCAGACTACGCGAGACTCGCAAGGCAGGATGAGTCCGCCACGCTGCACGCGCTCGCCGAGCAGCGGCGATTCCTCCGCGACGCGATCGGCCGCCATCGTGGCCGTCAGATCAAGGTCATGGGACACCGTACCCTGATTCAGTTCTCCGCTGCCGGCGATGCTGTGGACGGCGCGCTGGACGCGCAGCGCCTTCTCCACGATCGCTATCACGGCTCCGATCCGGCGCACCGCGTGCAGCTGCGTATCGGCCTTCACGTGGGAGACGTTGTCATTCGAGCCGGCGACGTGTTCGGGGACGGGGTGAACATCGCGTCACGGATTGAGCCGCTCGCAGAGCCCGGCGGGATCTGCGTGTCCCAGTCGGTCTACGACCAGATACCTGACGTCCACGCCGCCAGGTTCGAGGATCTCGGCGAGCGAGCACTGCACAACGTGCGCATCCCGGTTCACGTTTACCGCGTGGTTCTTCCATGGATGGCGCCACCGATCGTGGCGGCACCCGCCGACCCTTGCAGGATCGCCGTTCTTCCGTTCGCCCACATCAGTGCATTACCCGGCGGCGCGTATCTTGCAGACGGCATGACAGAGGAGCTGATCCACACGCTGTCACGGCTTCCGAATCTGCACGTGTCGGCCTCGGCCTCCGTGGCTCGCTACCGCGCCGGAGGCAAGAGCGTCGCCGAGATCGGCCGCGAGTTGGGCGTGGGCACCATCATCGAGGGCAGCGTACGGGCGTCGGGTGACAGGTTGCGCATCACCGTACAGCTCGTCGATGTGTCCACACAAGAGCACCTCTGGTCACAGGTATACGACCGCTCGACCGCCGACATCCTTGCGGTGCAGGAGGAGATCGCCCGACGCGTGGCCGCGGCCCTACGCATCGATCTTCCCGGCGACGGCGGAGCACCGGCTCGGTAGCGTGAGTTGCCCGTGCTCGTGAGCACGGGCACAATCAGCGGGCGTGGGATGAATGCCGGTGTGAGGGGGATCTCCGTGCCATACAGAGTTCCGGATCTGCTCCGACAGGCTCACGGCAAGGGCCTCGGCCTCGCTGCGGAGTCCCTGTGAGTCGCCCCAAGCTCGGACGACTCGAGATCATCACGGGGTGCATGTTCTCGGGCAAGACGGAAGAGATGATTCGGCGATTGGAGCGCGTGCGCATCGCGCGGGGCCGCATCTGCCTGTTCAAGCCGACGATCGATACACGCTACAGCGCTGATTCCATCGTCACCCACTACGGAAGAGCGTTTCAGGCGCTACCGCTCGCCCCGGAACAGGAGTCCCTGGACGCGCTGGTGGACGCCGCGGGCGCTGCCGCGGTCGCATCGGCCTCGGTGATCGCGTTTGACGAAGGGAACTTCTTCTCCGAACGTCTTCCAGGACTGTGCGAGGAGCTCATCCGGATGGGCAAGAGGGTCATCGTGGCCGGACTCGATCTGACGTTTGCCGGAGAGCCGTTCGGCCCGATGCCGACGTTGCTTGCCCTCGCGGATCGGGTCGACAAGCTGGAGGCGGTCTGTGCTCGCTGCGGCGCACCCGCCACCCGCAGCCAACGCCTGGTCGACGGCCAGCCCGCGCCGGCGGACGACGCTGTCATCGTCGTCGGAGGACTCGGAACCTACGAGGCCCGCTGTCGGGACTGCTTCGAACAGGGTCACGATGCTCCCGAACACGCCGCTTCGTCGATCTGATCGGCGCTAGAAGAGGTACTCAGCCCCGTCGACGGCAACCGTCACGCCGTCAATCTCCGGGGGGACGCCGGAGAGATGTGTCGCAAGGATGGGGATGCCTTGGGGCCGAAGCTGGTCCGCCATGCGCCGGATCGCGTCCACCCCGAGGTGGCCGTCAGTGCAGTAGCCCCCGGGGTCGGTGTGGGTGAATTCCGTTATCAGCAGGTTGATCCCGTCAACAAGATGCGCCAACTGGCCGCAATCCCCGGTATCGCCGGTGTGGGCGATCGTTCGCTCGCCAAGCTGGATCTTGAACCCGAACGACAGCATCTCGAAGTGCCGTGTGGCCACCGCCTCGAAGGTCAGCGATCCTGCCACTCCGTGGCCTTCGCGCTCCACTTCCGTGAACGCGATCGGCAGATCGTCCAAGCAGCCCGACGTGTGAATCCCGGGCCACGCCAGACGACAGATCTCGAACGCCGCGTCGGCGATCCCCTTCGGCCCGATGATGTGAAGTGGCGAACGACGCTCCAGTAGCCCCAGACGATACGGCAACAACAGGAACGGGAGTCCGAAGTAGTGATCCGCATGCAGATGGCTGATGAAGATGTGCTCAATCGTCGCCGGATCCTTCCCCTGGCGATACAGCTCGGGGACCGCCGAAGGTGGAAGGCTGAGAAGCAGCCGTTCGTCGACCAGCAGGCTACTCCAGAGTTTGCCCCGACTCAGGGCAGCACCCGAGCCGAGGCAGGCCACGGTGATGCGCTTCATGCGACGACGATCAACTCAACGTGCGTTCGGTCTCGCGTAGGCGTCGCGCGAGTTCCTCAAGCATCGACAGAGAGACATCGGGGTTCGCCGAGACAACGCTACGCATCGTCCACGGAGTGAGCACCAGACAGACCGTGTCCTCCACGGCTGACACGTCCGCAGAACGGGGTGCTCCGTCAAGCAAGGCCATCTCGCCGAAGAACGCTCCCGCACCCAGCGTCGCCAGCTTATCCGTGCCCCGCGTGACTTCCGCCTTTCCGCTGAGGATGAGGTAGAAGCCGGTCCCGCTGTCCCCCTCGCTAACGATTCGCTCCCCTGTCTCGAAGCTCTTCTCCGTCGCCGAGCGGAGGATTGCCTTCAATCCCTTCTCCGGAACGCGAGAGAACAGCGGTGCTCCCTTCAACTGCGAAAGGACCTGCTTGTCGTCCATGGTCACACTCCTTCGCCACGATTGGTGCCAGTTACGGCGATGATATAATACCGAACAGCCCTTCCGCAACGGGAGTACACCATGTCCTGGAGCACAACACTCAAGAACCGACAGCGAATCCGCGCCGCGCTGGAGAGCGGGGCCGAGATCGCGATCATGTTCAGTGATATCCGTGGCTTCACCTCGTTCACCGCGCGAGAGGGAGATCGAGCCGCGTTTCAGCTCTCTCAGCTGCATCGGCGGTTGCTCGAGGGGGTCATCGAGGACTCCGGCGGCGTGATTGTCAAGACGCTCTGCGATGGCATCATCGCCGCGTTTCCGGAGCCTGCCAGCGGGCTCTCCGCTGCGGCGCGAATCCAGCAGGCGATCGGCGACAGAAACCGCGACAACACCGACGATCCCATCGACGTAGGAATCGGCCTCGCGGCCGGATCCCCGGTGATGACCGAGGGCGATCTCATCGGACATGCTGTCAACCTGAGCCAACGGATCTCCTCTCTGGCTAAGGGAGGACAGATTCTCGTCGACCAGGGGCTTCACGACCTCGCGCCGCTCCGTGAGGGCCTTCACTACCTCCCGTTAGGCGAACGCGCCTTGAAGGGGCTCGGCACAGTGGACGTCTACGAGCTGGTATGGATGTCCGAGGTCGCCCGTCTGAGCGACGGCGACGACCTGGCGACGCTCATCCTCACCGATCGCGGAACCCTGGTGATCGAGCTGTCCAAGGCGCTGCAGCCGTCACAGGCATCACCGGCGAAGGACGACGGTGTGTTTTCCCGTACGCTGCAGCGCTGGATCCGACGCGGCACCCGCGCCTTGACTCGCAGCTCTCTCGCAGCGTTCGGGCTCAGCCGAGAACACGCCGTCGAGAACGTGAACCTCTCCGTCCGCGGACGCGACATCGTCATCGACATCGACGGCCGATCACTTCATCTGGAGCGCGTCGATCCGGATCAAGGGCGCCATTTCCTAGAAGAGATGAAGCGTATTCAGGTGAGGACCACCTAGCCTCGGAGCGAGGCGTATCGTCCCTTCCCAAGGGGATAATGCGCCGCATGGCGTTACCTTGACACATTGCGCGGCCTCCCCGGATCGCCTAGAATCCTCCAACAGACCAGTTGGAGGGGGAGCGAACACGGATGGGCAAGCAAGAGGTTCTGGAAAGCACACTCAAGCAGATTCGCAAGGCGTATGGCGACGGCGCCATCATGTGGCTCGGAGATGGGGCGCAGACCCTCCAAGTGGAGGCGGTTCCCACCGGATCCCTCGCGCTGGATATCGCGCTCGGCGTGGGTGGCGTGCCTCGCGGCCGCATCCTCGAGGTGTTCGGCGGGGAGTCGAGCGGCAAGACGACGCTCGCTCTGCATCTCATCGCAGAAGTGCAGCGGCGAGACGGGACGGCGGCGTTCATCGATGCCGAGCACGCGCTCGATCCGACCTACACCCGAGCGCTGGGCGTCGACCTTGACCACATCCTTCTCTCGCAGCCCAACTCCGGGGAGCAAGCGCTGGAAATCACAGAGCAGCTCACGCGCAGTGGCGCAGTCGACATCATCGTCATCGACTCCGTCGCAGCGCTTGTGCCCACAGCCGAAATCGAAGGCCAGATGGGAGACTCGCAGGTCGGGCTCCAGGCTCGCCTGATGAGCCAGGCGATGCGCAAGCTCTCGGGGGCGATCGCCCAATCCCGGACTATCGTGGTGTTCACCAACCAGCTGCGCTCCATGATCAGCGGAAGCCGCTTCGGACCGACGACGACCACCTCCGGAGGGCGCGCACTGAAGTTCTACGCGTCGCTGCGCCTCAGCCTGTGGCCCTCGGGGAAGATCGAAGAAGGCGCGGAGCAGGTCGGTACCCGCGTGAACGTTCGTGTGGTCAAGAACAAGGTCGCTCCGCCGTTCAAGGAGGCCTCATTCGACATCATCTACGGCCGAGGCATCCTCAGGTCGCGCGACCTCGTGAATACCGGGGAGAAGCTGGGTCTGGTCACGCGCTCGGGCTCGTGGTTCTCCTTCGGTGACACCCGTCTCGGCCAGGGCGTGGGCAACAGCGCGCGCGCATTGGAGGAGCAGCCCGATCTCGCCACTGCGCTAGAGCAGGCCATCCGCGAAGCCGCCGGATTCGCCGAAGCTGCAGGCCCCGCGGGAAACAACGCAGAGCCTGCGAAGGCTGAGGAGGCCGAGGAGGCCGCTGACGAATAACGCGTGGCGCGACCTTCTGCGGCTGCTGCGCTACCGTCCGCGCACCGTCGCCGAGTCCCGCCATCGACTGCGACAGCGAGGGCATCCCGAACAGATCATCGACGTCACCGTGGAACGCGCGGCATCGGCTGGTCTTCTCGACGATCGCGCGTTCACCAAGCTGTGGATCGACGACCGTTTGCTGAACAAGCCCCTGTCGCGCAGGGCGATTCGTGAGGAGCTTCTCCATCTTGGGATCGAGGCCACGCTGGTTCGCGAACTCCTCGATCAGCAGTACCCCGCCGATCGCGAGCCCCTTCTCGCCCTCGACCTTGCGCGGCAACGCCTGCGCCGGACAACCACGGACTCCGCCCGGCAGATGGAGCGCGTCACCGCGTACCTCATCAGGCGGGGCTTCGATCGCGGCACAGCTCTTCGCGCCGTCCGCGCCGCCGCTGACAGCATGGAAGAGGAGACCAGTGATGCAGCCTAACCGCGAGGGTTCGGGCCGAGTGCTACGCGTCGGTCTCGGGACGGACATCCATCGCCTCGAGCCGGGCCTCAGGCTGGTGATCGGCGGCGAGCCCGTCGAGTTCGAGAGCGGCCTCGTAGGCCACTCCGACGCGGATGTTCTTCTCCACGCCGTCTGCGATGCGCTCCTTGGAGCTGCCGGGCTGGGCGACATCGGGACCCACTTCCCGGACACCGATCCCCAGCTGGCAGGAATCTCCAGCCATCTTCTCCTTGAGCGTGTGGTCGCGATGATCGCCGGGTTGGGTTGGCGAGTGGTGAACACCGATGCCGTCGTCGATGCGGAGCATCCCCGGCTTGCGCCCTACATTCCGGCGATCGAGCGCCGGCTCGCGGCGTGGCTGCATGTCGACAGCGAGGCGGTCCATGTGAAAGCGAAGACTGCCGAAGGGATGGGCCCCATCGGCCGCGGCGAGGCGATCGCGGCGACGTGCGTTTGCCTCCTCGAACGGCGGGCCTGAAGCCTTCGCCGCCTCAACGCGCGCAAGAGCCTAGCGGAAGAGGAGCAGCAGGTCCTTGTAGGTGATGAGGACGAACAATCCCATCAGGATGAGAAAGCCGATGGCGTGAATCAGGCCCTCGCGCTTCGGCGGGATGGGCTTGCCCCGAATCAGCTCGTACAGCGCGAAGGCGACCCGGCTTCCGTCCAGCGCGGGGAACGGGAGAAGGTTCATCAGTCCCAGGCTCAGACTGAGAAGCGAGAACACTACGAGGAAGTCCAGGGTGCCGCGCCCTGCGCTCTCCCCAAGCATCTGCGCAATCCCCACGGGACCACGGAACGCTTCACCGGGCGCGATGCGACCGGTGACGATCCCCCCAAGGATCTGTCCGAACAACCCGAAGTAGCCAACGAACTGGCCCCAGCCGTCGTGCAGCGCCGGGAGCACGCCGAACCGATGGTAGACGAGATCCGTGGCATCGAACGTCACCCCACTGAGCACGCCAAGCACATCGAGGCCGCTGGCGTCGATCGTTCCGACGCCTTGCGTGTCGTCGCGCCGGAACCGAATCGTGACCTCCTCAGCGGGGAGCAACTCGTCGAGCGCGATGACCAGGGCGGTCGCCGTCTCGATGGGGATCCCGTCCACCGCGAGGACGTCATCGCCAGCACGGAGCCCGGCAGCGTACAGTGGGCTTCCGGGCTCGACGTTCACCAGCCGGCGCAATTGGCTGACAATCCCCATGTAGAATCCCAGGATGTAGCGCTCGGACTCCTCGTTGTAGACTGGCGTCAGCATCAAGGAGAGGCGAGTCCCGTCACGCAGCACAACCACGCGCAGTGGGTCCCCGCCAGAGGACGAGATCGCCTGCGTCACCGCCGAGGTGCTCGCCGTAGACGTGTCCCCGACGCGAAGCAGCACGTCGCCCGGCTGGAGAACCCCGTCAGCGGGCAGGCCGGGCATGACATCGACCACCTGGGGCGCAGGGATCCCAAACCCTAACGCCACAGCCAGTGTCAGGACCAGAGTGATCAGCACGTTGGACAGAGGGCCGGCGAGGCCGATCGCCATACGAACGAGGGGACGCTGGTTGACCAGTTTCTCCTCCGCCGGCACATCGTCGTCCTCCGCCGCGCCGACGTCCCCCGCCATACGCACGAAGCCGCCCACAGGGACAAGCCGGAGGGAGTAGATGGTGCCGCGGCGGCGACGCGACCAGAGGCGCGGGCCGAAGCCGACGGCGAACTCCAGCACACGCACACCGGCAAGCCGCGCGGCGATGAAGTGTCCGATCTCGTGCGCCCCCACAAGAACGAGGATCGTGCCAGCGAACAGCAAGAAGCTGATCAGCGCGTTCAACGTAGCGCCCCGGTTTCCATCCTCAGCACCCTCCGCGTTCCGCGCGTTAGCTTCACCGTGTCCGCCAAGCGAACGCCCGTCACCCAGATGATCCCGCGCTGATCACAGAGCAGCGGCCAGCGATCCCGTCGCGCCGCGGGAATCTCTGCATCGATCATGAACGCATTCAGCTTCTTCTGCGCCGTCATTCCCAGCGGGCGGAAGCGATCGCCCGGGAGCCGTCCCCTGACGTGGAGCGGGAACGCCACGCGATCTGCGTCTGCCCGTTCCACGAACGGAGTTCCTGAGGCTGTTCCGCCTTCCGACACGGCGTCGTCCAGCGCCAGCACGAGCCGAACGCCCAGCTCGTGCAAATCGTTGACCCCAAGATGTACCGGATGAGACGGAGCGGGCGCGCTGCCGGAAACGACGGGGTCCTCGCGAGAGGACACAACGATTCGGTCGCGCTGCAAGTGCACCGTCGCCCCCGGCAGGTGAACGACGCGAGCCCCTCGGTACGGCGACAACAGCCCGTGCGCGTTGTCGACATGAACGCGCTCGATCCCGGTGAGGTCTCCGCGAACCTCCGCGAGCGCGCGCCGCAACAGCGCCCGTTGCACCACCTCCCCCGCTCCTCGAAGCGCCGGGATACTCAGCACCACCTGCCCGTCCTCGGCCGCAAGACACACGGAATCCCACACAGAAGAGAGCAGCGTCGCCGCGAGCGCGGCTTCCTCCGCAGCGAGATCCGAGGCCCGTGCGAGCGCGTCGAGCACCTTCGAGTTGATCCGCTCGAGTTCGGGAAGCACGCAATGGCGGATTCGGTTCCGCGACAGCGCAAGATCCGCATTGGTCTCATCCTCGCACCAGGACAGTCCTTCGTCCTTAGCGAACGCCTGGATCTCCGCCCGCGAGACGGCGATCAGCGGCCGGACGATGCGGTCACGCACCGGAGGCAGGGCTCCCAGGCCTGTGAGCCCCGCACCCCGCGCAAGGTTGAACAGCACCGTCTCCGCCCGGTCGTCGAGCGAGTGGCCCAACGCGATGCGCTGCGCACCGATCCGGGCCGCGGTGTGGGCGAGAAACGCCCGACGGCAATCGCGCGCCGTCGCCTCGAGGTTCCCCCCGCGGGATCGAGCGAGATGGAGAACCTCGATGCGACGTCCGACAAACGGCAGCCCGCGCGCGTGCGCGAGCCGTTCGACGAATGCGGCGTCCTCCCCCGAGGTCGAACGCAGGCCGTGATCGAGATGCGCTACGGTGAGCGTCATCGACAGCTCGTCCGCAAGGCGGTACAGGAGCTCGAGCAGGACCACCGAGTCCACGCCGCCGGAGACCGCGACCAGCAGCCCATCGCCGCGGGCCACCATCGCATGCTTCGCCATCGTCTGTCGAACCTCGTTCAGCAGCACATCCCGATTGTGTGCACGGCAACGGGCGGATGCAATGCGCCGCTGCTGCGCCAGGGACGAGCACGTGCGCCCGGCAAAGAGAGGACCTCGCGAAACTGCGAGGTCCGTCCTTCCGCGCCGCGAACCGCACAAGCCTCAGAATCTCACTCCGTAGGCAAGCGTCAGCCCGTCCTCTCCCCACCCCAGACTGAATCCGGTGTCTTTCGCCACGTTGTAGGCATCCAGACCGCTGAACACCCGCCAGCCGATCGACAGCGCCCAGATGCCGTAAGCGGTGTAGCCGCCGTAGTAGAACGCGGAGTACCGGAAGAGGGTGTACGCCAAGATCCGCGCCCCAGCGTCGATCCCCAACATGACCACGAAGTGCAGCACGCCTTTGCTGACTTCATCGTTGAGCACCTGCCCCAGGCCGGGGATCAAGAACGATGCCAATCCTGGAATCCATGCGTCTTCCTGCGCCGTAGCCCCAAAGACAACGCAGGCCACCAGCCCCAGCAACACACCCAGCACCACCAACCGCCTCATCGGTACCTCCCTTGTCCTCGCCGATCGATCACAGATCGGAACGCATCCCAGACATGGCGAGTTGACAACATGCAATTCGCCTCGCCGTGCCCCTGCAACGTCATGCTCCACTATACCTCAGGGGATATTGGATGGGAAAGCGCCGCCGAAACGCGACTGCGTCGTGATGCTCCGCGCGCAGGGGATGACGAAGAGGCGGCACAGGGGATCAGCCGGCCTCCGCCAGCACCTCGTCGGGCATGTCGAAGTTGGCGAAAACCTGCTGCACGTCGTCGTTATCGTCCAGGGCATCGAGGAGGCGGAGAACCTTCTGGGCGGCGTGCCCTTCCACATGAACGGTCGACTTCGGCACCATGGTGACCTCCGAGCGAGACGGGGAAACGCCCTTCTCGCGAACGCTCTCCGCAAGCGACGGCAGGTCACTGGGATCGCAGTACACTTCGATGACACCGTCCTCCTCGGCTAGGTCCTCCACGCCCGACTCGATGAGCTGCATCATGAACTCATCACGATCCACGTCCCCCGGGAGGTCATCGATGACCACGGTCCCTCGGCGCTCGAACTGCCATGCCACGCTGCCTGCGGAGGCCATGTTCCCGCCGTGCTTGCTGAACGTGTGGCGGATCGAGGCGGCCGCGCGGTTGCGGTTGTCGGTCACCACGCGGATGAGGATGGCGACGCCGTCGGGCGCATAGCCCTCGTACATCACCTCTTCGAGAGCGTCTCCGTCGGCATCACCTGTCGCCCTCCGGATCGCCCGCTCGATGTTGTCCTTGGGAAGGTTCGCCGATTTCGCCCGCTCGATCGCCTGGGTTAGGGCGGCATTGTTCGCCGGATCCGGATCCCCACTTCGCGCGGCCAGCGTGATCTCGCGGATCAGCTTGGCGAACACGCCGGAACGCTTCTTGTCCTGACGTTCCTTGCGGTACTTCGTGTTGGCCCACTTTGAATGCCCTGCCATCGGATGCTCCAGTCCCTCGGTCTCGTGCGTCAATCTTAGCACGCCGTCGTGAATGCGGCAATTGAACGGGCTTCTGCGTCTTGGCGCCGTCTAACGGCCGCGCGACAGGCTCTGATCATGGCCCACCGCCCCCGCCAAGCGTTCGAGGATCCGTCGATCCGCCGTGGGAAACGCGTAGCTTGCGAGCTCCTGCGGACCCACCCACGCCCAATTCGCGCAGTCGATGGCCCGGGGAACCCCCCGAAGGTGCCGGCAGTGGTAGGCGTGGAGCGTGATACGGAAGTGGGTGTACGCGTGTCTGAGCTGCATGAACAGGTCGCCCACCTCGACCACAATCCCCAGCTCCTCCATGAGTTCGCGGGCAAGCGCCTCTCCATGCGATTCGCCCTCCTCGACCCGCCCGCCGGGGAACTCCCACAGACCTCCAAGCATGTCGTCTTCCTTGCGCTGGGATATGAGCAGCCGTCCCCCCGGTTGAAATGGCGCGCCGTCCCATACGAGCCCAGCGACGACATCGACATGGGGGATCGCCCGGCGCTTCCGCGGCCGGGGATAGAGAACCTCCTCTCCAGCACGGTGCGCATCGCACGTCGCGGCTACCGGGCACTCGTGACAACGCGGGGATCGCGAGCGACAGATCCTCGCACCGAGGTCCATCAGCGCCTGGTTGATCTGTGCCGCAGAGCCCAGGGCACAGAGCGCGGAAGCCTCCCGCCGGATCGCCTCACGCGTCGCCGCGCGGTGCGGCTCGCCATCGACGCGGAAGATGCGGCTGAGGACGCGGAGGACATTGCCGTCGAGCGCTGCCTCTGAGCCCCCGAAGGCAATGCTCGCCAGCGCCGCCGCCGTGTACGCCCCCACACCGGGGAGCCGCCGGAGCTCGGCCGCGGAGCGAGGGAGCGCGGCGCCGCCTTCCTCGACCAGCAGTTTCGCTGCCCGATGCAGGTTCCGCGCCCGACGGTAGTATCCGAGTCCCTCCCACGCCTTGAGCACCTCATCGAGCGTCCCCGCTGCGAGATGCTCGATGTCCGGGAACCGGCGCAGGAACGGATCGTAGTAGGCGAGGACGGTTTCCACCCTCGTCTGCTGGAGCATCACCTCCGAGACCCAGATGGCGTAGGGATCTCGGGTTTGACGCCACGGGAGATCGCGCGCCTCCACGGCGTACCAGGCGAGCAGCGCCCGATGGAGAGTGGCGATCCGCTCTGAGGCGTCGACCGCGTCTGGATCTCCCGATCCGCCTTCCTCCTGGCGCCTCAGGGCGCTAGCGATCACGCACCAGCAGCTTCATGTACGCCCCAATGTCGGTGAAGCGCTCAAGGTCGAGCGTCCCGTCCACGATCTCCGCGGCGCGCGCGTCCGTCACGGCTCCCGCCGCGTTGGCGCGGAACTTGTCGATCAGCTCTGCGTCCGAGAGTGGCCGCTCCGGGCTCCCTTTGGCGTAGTCCTCTTGCCGCGTGAACGACCCGCCGTCCTCGGTCTCGATCGTGACGATGGCCCGTTTGACCTCGGGGAACAGCCCATCGATCTCGGGATCGGCGACGACCTTGATCTTCGGGAGCAGATCCCACACAGCTGGATCCTTCAGCGCTTCGTCCTCGAAGTCCGAAGGCAACACATTACCCTTGGCGACAGCCACAGCGATGCAATACGGCAGGGAGTGGTCCGCGGTCTCCTTGGTCGTCGGTTGGTACTTGCTCGGATCCGAGAGGATGTCCGCACCCCGCGCTGTGGTCTTCACCTCGACCGCGCGGACAGACCGTGGATCGATCGCCTCGTCGCGCATCAGCTCGAGGGTCGCGGTGATCGGCTGATGCGTGAGCGCCTCCGTGGGGAACGCCTTGTAGCCGCAGTCTGTGATGAGGAACGCCTCGCCGAGCCCGGCGAGGATTGCCTCCGGGCTCCACGTCACGTTCGACACGACCTCGAACACACCTTCCTTGCCCTCGAACAGCTCCACTGGGCCGGAGTAGCCGGTGGCCGCGAGCATCGCCGCTCGGACCCCCGCCTCCGTCGCCATCGGATCGGCGGTGTTCTTCATGTTCGTGAGGTGCCCGGCAACGACGCCGCCCAAAGTGAAGTGGCTCGAGCCGCTGATTCCTGCGGCGGCGACCATCTGGTCCTCATCGAGACCGAGCATTCTTCCGGCCACCAGCGGGCTGACGAACTGGGTCAGGCTCGCGTGGTGCCATCCGACCTCGCGCACGCCGGGTGTCGCAGCGTGACACAGCCTCAGCTCCAGTTCGTAGCCAAGGACGATGCCCACGACCACGTCCGCGCCACCGGCCCCGCGGTACTCCCCCGTGGCCAGCGCCGCCGGGAGGATGTCCGAGGGGTGTGCCGGATCCTGCTTCCAGTAGATATCGTTGTAGTCCATCGCGCGGACGAGCAGCGCGTTCATCAACGTAGCGTTAGGCATGCTCGTACGCGTGCCGTGCCCGATCACTGTCGCTTGCTGCGCCCCGCCAAGATCCAGGACGTAGCGATGGGCCGCCTCCATGTCCTCCAGATCGAGCGCCGCCAGGGCGCAGCCCACGCTGTCCAGAAGGAACCGCTTCGCCTCACGCCGAGCGGCCTCCGGGATCGTGTCGTACGTCAACTCCCGCGCGAAGCGCGCCATGCTCCGACTGATCGAGTCCATCGTCACCTCCTACGCCGCCGCGTCCGCGATGGCGCGCGCCACCTCGGTCGTCGACGACTGGCCGCCCATGTCGTAGGTCCGCACCGTCCCCGAGCCCACGACCTCGGCCACAGCGGCCTCGATGCGGTCGGCCGCGTCCCGCTCCCCGAGATGGTCGAGCATCATCTTCGCCGCACGGATGGTGGCAATGGGGTTCACCTTGCTCTTCCCCGCGTACTTCGGCGCCGAACCGTGGGTGGGTTCGAACACACCGTAGCGATCCCCGATGTTCCCCGCGCCGGCGAATCCGAGCCCGCCGACGATCTGCGCTGCCAAGTCGGAGACGATGTCGCCGAACATGTTCGACGACACGAGCACGCCGTAGTCCTGAGGGTTCTTCACCAGCCACATGCACATCGCGTCGATGTTCGTTTCCCACAGCTCGATTCCAGGGTAGTCCTCGGCCATCGCGCGCGCCTCCCGGATCATCAGCCCCGACGTCTCACGAATGACGTTGGGCTTCTCCACCACCGTGACCGTGGGATAGCCGAACGTCTTGGCGTACTCAAATGCACTGCGGAGGATCCGGCGGCACCCATTGCGGGTG
>Ga0272441_10003862_pt1 | contig 27914 bp, 35 predicted proteins | sample SSMProp6N_FD_193582 | JGI IMG/M metagenome (GOLD analysis project Ga0272441, IMG submission 193582) | Marine sediment archaeal communities from Little Sippewissett salt marsh, Falmouth, MA, United States - SSM-Prop-6N | ecosystem: Environmental > Aquatic > Marine > Wetlands > Sediment ... | reverse complement strand
GCTCAGGAAGGTGTTCATCAACAACGTGGTCAGGAGCGGCTGCGACCTCAAGACCATCCAGGCCCTGGCCAGGCACTCGACGGCCCAGCTGAGCATGGAGGTCTACGCCACGGCGGATCCCAAACGGCTCCGGGAAGCCGCCGAGACAGCTGCTGGACACATCGAGGACATTTTGGGGCGTTCTCCATGGTGCGTATTTGGTGCGCGGAAGGCTGCTGGCGCAGAACAGAAAACGTAACCATAGAAAAATCTTTGGGTTGCGTGAGCATAAGGTGGTGGAGGCGGGGGGAATCGAACCCCCGTCCCGTGACGACGCAACCAGAGCCTCTACGCGCGTAGTCGGTCTATTGAATCTCGCCTTCCGCGGTCCCGGCCGACAGGGTTCGCGGTTGGCCAGCCCGGTTGGTTCTCGCCGGATGCGCCTCGGACAGCGTCGCTACCGGCCAGCCCGCTTTTGTCGTCCCTTCGGATCCTGCGGGCCGGATCCAAGAGACGGGCCGCGTTTCTACGCAGCCATGGCCAACGATGTGTCGGCAGATGATTTGTTCGCCAGGTGTTTTACGAGGCCTCCTGACAACCTCGGCGCGCCACTCCAGCCTTGTCCGCCCGGTCGAGCCCAGTCGCCCCCACGCGGACGTTCCAAGTGCTTGCCAATCAAGAGTATAACACGAAGACAGCTCCTGTCAATCCAAGGACATGCCAACCGTGCAGATCATTCAGTCCCGGCGGACGGTGAAAAACGCAACCCCTTGGCGTGGTTTGCTATAGAGAGCCAGGATTTTTTCGGAAAATCGCGAAAAAATCGGAAATCGCTTTGACAACAGGAGTAACACAACATATAATCCGCAGGCCACAACCCTGGTGGGAAGTCGCCGCGTCATGGCCCGGGAGCGTTGGGTCGGGGCCTGGGACTCGGCGGGGCGATTGCCCCCGTTCACGGACGACCGACTGCATTTCCGCCGCTTGGGGGGAGCGACGCGGGAAGGCTGGGGTCGTTTTTTGTCGGTACGTGTGGTGTGGAGGAAGAGGACGTGATCAAGCTTCCGGTCTACGATGAGGACGGCAAGGCCGTCGACCGGGTCGAATTCGACGAGTCGGTGCTCGGCCGGTACGTGCACCGGCAGCTCCTGCACCAGGCGGTCGTGATGTACGAGGCCAACAAGCGCGTGGGCACCGCGAATGCGAAGAAGCGGGACGAGGTCAGCCACTCCGGCGCAAAGCCCTGGCGCCAGAAGGGCACGGGTCGCGCGCGGCAGGGCGACCGGCGCAGCCCCATCTGGCGGGGCGGCGGCGCGGCCTGGGGCCCCCGGCCCCGGGATTACCGCCAGGACCTTCCGAAGAAAGCCCGCCGCCGGGCCCTCCGCAGCGCCCTCCTCTCGAAGTTCAAGGACAACGAAGTGACAGTGATCCGCGAGCTCTCCTTCGACGAGCCCAAGACCAAGCGCATGGCGCGGATTCTTGAGAAGCTCGGCATCGAAGGCTGGTGCCTGGTCGCGCCGAAAGAGCGCAGCGACGCGCTCTACCGGAGCGTGCGCAACCTGCGCCGCACCCGGATCCTGCCGCTGGCGGACCTCAACGCGTACGAGGTTCTGCGCGCCGGACGGCTTCTCCTCACGCGCGAGGCCCTCGAAGCACTGCCCGAACGGTTCGCCTCACGCGTGGCGCCGAAGGCGGGTGCGTGATGGACGCGTTCACGATCATCCGGCGTCCGGTGGTGAGCGAGAAGAGCTACGCGCTCGTCCAGAGGGAGCGGACGTACGTCTTCGAGATCAATCTGCGCGCGAACAAACACCAGGTGCGCGAAGCGGTGGAGAAGCTCTTCGACGTGAAGGTCGAGTCCGTGCGGACTGCGCACGTGCGGGGCAAGGAGCGCCGTCTGCGTATGCACCTGGGCCGGACCCGGTCCTGGAAGAAGGCGTACGTGCGCCTGACACCGCAATCGAAGACGATCGAGCTGTTCTAGGAGTCGCTGCCGTGCCCATCCGCAACTACCGCCCGACCAGCCCCGGCCGCCGCAACATGACGAGCCGCGACTTCTCCGAGGTCACGAGTTCGAAGCCGGAGAAGTCGCTCCTGGAGCACCTGCCGCGCACCGGCGGGCGCAACGCGTACGGCAACCGGACCAACCGCAACATCGGCGGGGGCTCGGCCCGGCGCTACCGGAAGATCGACTTCAAGCGCGAAAAGGACGGCGTTCCGGCGCGCGTGAAGACCATTGAGTATGACCCGAACCGGAGCGCGAACATCGCGCTCCTCCAGTACGCCGACGGCGAGAAGCGCTACATCCTCGCGCCCAAGGGACTGAAGGTCGGCCGGACGCTCATCAGCGGCGGGAAGGTCGATCCCGAGGTGGGCAACGCGATGCCCCTCGAGGGCATACCGCTCGGTACCGAGGTCCACAGTGTGGAGCTCTACCCCGGCCGGGGGGCGCAGCTCGGTCGCGCGGCGGGCGCAGTCATCCGGCTCATGGCCAGGGAGGGCCCGCACGCGCACCTGCTCCTCCCGAGCGGTGCGGTGCGGCGCGTCTCGGTCCGGTGCCGCGCGACCGTGGGACAGGTCGGAAACATCGAGCACCAGAACGTGGTGATCGGCAAGGCCGGTCGCTCGCGCTGGATGGGACGACGTCCGCACGTGCGCGGCACGGCCATGAACCCGGTCGATCACCCGATGGGCGGGGGCAAGAAGCGGCGAGCCGGCGGGCGGCCGTCGTGCAGCCGCACGGGGCTCCTGTCCAAGGGCGGGAAGACCCGCAGGCCGAACAAGGCGACGGACAAGGACATCATCCGCGGGCGCAAGCGCGGGAAGTTCCAGAAGTAGGGGGCGGACGAGACCATGTCGAGATCGTTGAAGAAGGGCCCGCATGTGGACGCGAAGCTCCTGCGCAAAGTCATGGCGCAGGGCGAGAGCGGATCGAGCGAGCCGATCAAGACCTGGTCCCGAGCCTGCTCGGTCGTGCCCGAGTTCGTGGGACGCACCTTCCTCGTTCATAACGGGAAGATCTTCCACCGGGTCTTCGTGACCGAAGAGATGGTGGGGCACAAGCTCGGCGAGTTTGCGCCGACGCGCATCTTCCGGGTACACGCGGGCTCGGGGTCGAGGGCGGCCGCCGAGAACGCGAAGAAATAGGAGCGCCGGACCGTGGCAAAGGAATACCGGGCCATTCACCGCAACGCGCCGGTCTCGCCCTTCAAGGCGAGGGACGTGGCGGACCTCATCCGCGGCAAAGGCGTCAACACGGCGCGCGAGGTCCTTCGCCATACGAATCGACGGGCCGCATATCTCTTCGATCGCGTGCTGCACTCGGCGGTCGCCAACGCCGATGAGTCCGGCGGCGTGGACGCGGACGACCTCGTCGTGGCGCGGGCCTGGGTCGACGAGGGGCTCAAGCTCAAGCGCTGGAAGGCCGGACCCATGGGCCGGGTTAGCCCGATCATCAAGCGTCGGAGCCACTTGGGCGTGGCCCTCTCCGGTACGGAATAGGAGCCTCGCATGGGGCAGAAGATACATCCCTACGGCTTCCGGAACGGCATCACCCGCGGCTGGAAGAGCCGCTGGAACGCGCCCAAGCGCGACTTCGGCAGGTTCGTGGTCGAGGACGAGCATATCCGGCGGTACATCCGCAAGGGCCTGCACCATGCCGGCATCTCGAGCATCGAGATCGAGCGCGCCGGCGACGAGGTGCGCCTTTTGCTGCACACGGCGCGGCCGGGCGTGGTCATCGGCCGGAAGGGCGCGGAGGTCGACCGGCTGCGTGCTGACCTCGAACGCCTCACCGACGGGAAGCGGTTCACGATCAACATCCGCGAGATCACGCGGCCGGAGATCGAGGCGCAGCTCGTGGCCGAGGCGATCGCCGAGCAGCTCATGAAGCGCGTCAGCTACCGGCGCGCGATGAAGAAGGCGATCGAGGCGACGCTCGCGGCGGGCGCGCTCGGCGTAAAGATCACCTGTCACGGGCGACTCGGCGGGTCCGAGATGGCTCGCCGGCAGAAGGAGGTCGTCGGCTCGCTGCCGCTCCAGACGCTCGACGCGGACATCGACTACGGCTTCGCCGAGGCCCACACGACCTACGGATCGATCGGCGTGAAGGTTTGGATCAACCGAGGCGAAATCGTGAAGGACAGAGGGATTGCTCATGGCCTTGATGCCCAGGCGCGTCAAGTACCGTAAGGCGCAACGCAAGCGAATGCGCGGAAAGGCCTGGCGCGGCAACGCGGTCGCGTTCGGCGAGTACGGGCTCCAGGCGCTCGATCACGCGTGGCTGACCGCGCAGCAGATCGAGGCCGCGCGCGTGACCGCGAGCCGGCACTTGGGGATGACGGGCCGCTACTGGATCCGCATTTTCCCGTGCAAGCCCATCTCGGGCAAGCCGGCCGAGACGCGCATGGGCAAAGGCAAGGGCGAGGTGGAGTACTGGGCCGCGCCGGTCAAGCCCGGCCAGATCCTCTTCGAGGTCGGGGGCGTGCCCGAGGACGCGGCGCGGGAGACCTTCCGGCTCCAGTCGGGGAAGCTCCCCATCCGCGTGCGGATGATCCGGCGCAAGGTGCGGACATGAAGGTGAAGGAGTTGCGCACACGCCCGGACGACGAACTTCGCGAGAATCTGCAGGAACTGCGGGGGCGGCTGCTCTTCGGCCTGAAGATGAGGCAGGCCGTCAGCAGCAACGAGATCAAGCCGCACGAGGCGCGCGCGGTCCGGCGCGACATCGCGCGGATCTGGACGATCCTGCGCGAGCGCGAGCTCGCCGGGAAGAAGGAGGAGAAGGCGTGAGTGCGGGTAAGGCGGCGGGCCCCGAGGCCGGGGCGGTGGGCCCCGGAGTCGAGGCGGCGAAGCGCGGCCGCCGCCGGCGAGCGGTCGGCCGGGTCGTCTCGGCGAAGATGCAGAAGACGATCCGCGTTCAGGTGGATCGACGTGTCCGGCATCCGCGCTACAAGAAGTACATCCGACGCTCGACCGTCTACTTCGCGCATGACGAGAAGCGAGAGGCCGGGCCCGGAGATACGGTCGAGATCATGGAGACACGTCCGCTCTCGAAGAGGAAGCGCTGGCGGCTCGTCCGCGTGGTGGGGAAGGCCATCGACGCGGAGGAGGGGGCCGGCCGCGGAGGGGACACCTCGTGATCCAGATGCAATCCCTCCTCGATGTGGCCGACAACACCGGCGCGCGCGTGGCCATGTGCGTCAAGGTGCTCGGCGGCACGCGCCGCCGTTACGCGCACGTCGGGGACATCGTCGTTGCGAGCATCAAGAAGGCCATCCCCGGCGGAGACGTCAAGCAGGGCGACGTGGTCAAGGGCGTGATCGTCCGCACGTGCAATCCGATCCGGCGCGGGGACGGCAGCGCGCTGCGCTTCGATACCAACGCGGTCGTTCTGGTGGACAACGACCGCAACCCGCGCGGGACGCGCATCTTCGGCCCTGTGCCGCGCGAGCTACGGGCGAAGAACTTCATGAAGATCGTCTCGCTCGCGGCCGAGGTCGTCTAGGCGGAGGAAAGTCGTGCAGAGCAAGGCGCGCATCAAGACGCGGATCCGCAAGGGTGACCTGGTGCAGGTCGTCACGGGCGTGGGCGGGGGGCGCCTGGCGCCGCCCGCCGAGAGCGCGCGCGAGGGGGTGCGCAGCGTGGGCCGGCGGGGGAAGGTGCTCGAGATCCACCCCGCGAAGGGACGAGCCGTCGTCGAGGGCGTCAAGGAGGTCCACAAGCACGTGAAACCGGACCCCCGCAAGGGACATCGCGGCGGCCGGATCAAGGTGGAGGCGCCCATCGCGCTCTCGAACCTGCGCCTGGTCTGCACGGCCTGCGACAAGGCCGTTCGGGTCAAGGGCGGCCGGGACGACGAGGGCAAGCGCGTGCGGGTCTGCCGCGCCTGCGGGGCGACGTTCTGAGGGACCGGAGCATGGCCAGACTGCGTGAGTTCTATCGCCGGGAGGTCGTTCCCAAGCTCATGGCCGAGCGCGGCCAGGGGAACGCGCTCGCCGTGCCGCGGGTCGAGAAGATCTGCCTGAACATGGGCGTGGGCCTGGCCCGCGAGGATCGCAAGATTCTCGAGGAGGCCGTCGAGACCCTCACGCTCATCGCCGGCCAGCGCGCCGTCGTGACCCGCGCCCGCCAATCGATCTCGAACTTCAAGCTCCGCAAGGGGTACGAGATCGGCTGCCGCGTTACACTGCGGGGCGCGAGCATGTACGAGTTCCTGGACCGGCTCGTGAACGTGGCCCTGCCACGAATCCGGGACTTCCGCGGTCTCTCGCCGCGCGCGTTCGATGGCCGGGGCAACTACACGGTGGGGCTCACCGAGCAGACCGTGTTTCCGGAGATCGACCCGGACAAGGTGCAGCATACGCTCGGGATGAACATCACGATCGTGACGACGGCGAAAACGGACGAGGACGGGCGTGCGCTCCTGCGCTCCTTCGGCATGCCGCTACGGGAGAACTAGATGGCCAAGACGTGTCTACGTGTCAAGCAGCGGCGCAAGCCCAAGTTCTCGACACGGGCGTACACCCGGTGCAAGCTCTGTGGGCGCGCCCGGGCGTACTACCGCAAGTTCCAGATCTGCCGGATCTGCTTCCGGGAGCTCGCGCATCGCGGGCAGATTCCCGGCGTGCGCAAGGCGAGTTGGTAGGGAGCCCTGGGCGATGATGACCGATCCTATCGCGGACATGCTTACCCGCATCCGCAACGGCCTGCGCATCGGCCGCGCATCCGTGGACGTGCCCTCAAGCCGCGTGAAGGTGGGCGTCGCCGAGGCCCTCGTGCGCGAGGGCTTCATCCGATCCTTCGAGGTCGTCGAGGGCGAGATCCGGAACACGCTGCGCCTCGAACTAAAGTACAGCCCGAAGGGCCAGCGGGTGATCCGCTACATCCAGCGCGTCTCCAAACCCGGCCAGCGGGTCTACGCCTCCTTCCGGAAGCTGCGGCCGGTGATGCGCGGGCTGGGCGTTCACATCGTCTCGACGCCGCGCGGCATCAAGAGCGACCGGGAATGCCGGCGCGAGCGCGTCGGGGGCGAGATTCTCGCCGCCGTCTGGTAGGGAGGGACCGATGAGCCGCATCGGAAAGCAACCGGTCCCCATCCCGCAGGGCGTGAGCGTCTCGGTGAAGGACCGCACCGTAACCGTGAAGGGGCCGAAGGGCGAGCTCTCGCTCGAGCTCGCGGGCCGCATCGCGGTCGCGGTGGAGGAAGATCCGGCGCGCGTCGCGGTCCGGCGCGAGTCGGACGAGCGGCCCGACCGCGCCAAGCACGGCCTCTACCGTGCGCTCATCGCGAACATGGTCGAGGGCGTGACCAAGGGTTACGAGCGTGCGCTCGAGCTCCAGGGCGTGGGCTACCGCGCGGCGGTCCAGGGGGACGTGCTCTCGCTCCAGGTGGGATACAACGCGCCGAAGGAGTTGAAGATTCCGGCGGGCGTCGAGGTTCAGTGCCCGGCTCCGACCGCGATCGTGGTGCGGGGCCTGGACAAGCAGAAGGTGGGCGCGTTCGCGGCCCGGGTGCGCGCGGTGCGCAAGCCCGAGCCCTACAAGGGCAAGGGCATCCGGTACAAGGACGAGAACGTGAGACGTCTGGCCGGCAAGACCTTCGGGGCGGTGAAATAGACATGGACCGGCTCAAGAAAAAGGCGGCGGGGCGCGCGAGGCGCCATCGGCGTGTGAGAAAGAAGGTCGCGGGCTCGGCCGAGCGGCCGCGGCTGGCGGTCTTCCGCAGCGAGCGGCACATCTATGTGCAACTCGTGGACGACGACGAGGGGCGGACGATCGCGTCCGCGAGCTCCCGCTGCAAAGAAGCGAGCGGGGACGGGAAGCCCTCCGAGGTCGCCGCGCGCGTGGGCGGGCTCCTGGCCGCGCGCGCGAAGGAGAAGAAGATCGCCTCGGTCGTCTTCGACCGGGGCGGCTATCGCTACCACGGCCGGGTGAAGGCCCTGGCCGAGGCGGCCCGCGAGGGCGGGCTCCAGTTCTAGGGGGACGGACGTTGGCGAGGCGAGGAGCACCGCGGGGCCGGCGGCGGGAGGAGTCGGAGCGCCATGAGTTCGAGGAGCGCGTCGTCGACATCAGCCGTTCGGCAAAGGTGATGCGCGGCGGGCGGCGCTTCAGCTTCAGCGCGCTGGTCGTGATGGGGGACGGCAACGGAAGCGTGGGCTACGGCTACGGCAAGGCCCGAGAGGTGCCGCTCGCGATCGCGAAGGCCCTCAAGGCCGCACGCAAGGCCATGGTCCGCGTGCCCATCGTACGCGAGACGATTCCCCACCCGGTGCAAGCGCGCTTCGGCGCCAGCCGCGTGGCCCTCGTCCCCGCCGGACCCGGCACCGGCGTGATCGCCGGCGCCGCGGTCAAGGCCGTGGCCGAGTGCGCGGGCATCCGGAACCTGTTGACCAAGTCCTTCGGCTCGAACAATGCAAAGAACCTCGTCAAGGCCGTCTTCGCCGGCCTGTCCGAGCTGCGCGACCACGACGAGGTGGCGAGCCTGCGAGGAGTGAGCCTGTCATGAACCTGACGGACGTCCGCGCCGGGGCGGCGCAGCGGCGCAAGAAGAAGCGGCGGCTTGGCCGCGGGCCGGCCTCGGGTTGCGGCAAGACCAGCGGCCGCGGGATGCGCGGCGCGTGGTCGCGCAGCGGCGCGTCGATCCCGGCGCGCTACGAGGGCGGCCAGATGCCGCTCTTCCGGCGGCTGCCCAAGCGCGGCTTCTCGAACGCGCGCTTCAAGGTGGAGTACGTGCCGGTTAACGTCGCGAAGCTCTCGACCTTCGAGGCGGGCAGCACGATCGGCCCGGCGGAGCTCCTGCGCGCGGGGCTCGTCTCGCAGGCGGCTACGACGATCAAGGTCCTCGGCGGGGGCGAGCTCAAGCAGGCCCTCACGGTGCGCGCGCACGCGTTCAGCAAGACGGCCGCCGAGAAGATCGCCGCGGCCGGCGGGAAGGCGGAGACGATCTAGTCATGCTCGACGCCTTCCGCAACGTTGCCCGAATTCCCGAGCTTCGGAAGAAGATCCTCGTCACCGCGGCCCTGCTCGCGGTCTTCCGGTTCGGCATCTTCGTTCCGTGCCCGGGGATCGACACGACCGCGATCACCGGGGCGAGCGAGAGCGGAGAGTCGCCGGGCAACCGACTCATGGACCTCGCCGATATGTTCGCGGGCGGCGCGCTGAAGAGGATGTCCGTCTTCGGCACCGGCATCATGCCGTACATCACCGCGTCGATCGTCTTCCAGCTTCTCGCTGCGGTGGTGCCGGCGCTCCAGAAGATCTCGAAGGAGGGCGAGAGCGGCCGCAAACGCCTCACCCAGTACCAGCGCTACGCGACGGTCATGCTGTACATCTTCTGGGGGACGGTCTTCTCGAGAAAGGCGCTCGCGGACGGCGTCGTCCTCGATAACTGGGCGGGCTGGCAGTTCACGCTATTCGCCATCGTGTCGATGACCGCCGGCACGATGTTCCTCATGTGGCTGGGCGAGCAGATCGATGAGTTCGGCATCGGCAGCGGGATCTCCCTCATCATCATGGTGGGGATCATCAGCCGCCTCCCGCTCGCGATCCGGTACATCCAGCAAAACTTCAAGCGGCAGCTCGGCGTGACGGACGCCTTCGGACCGGACAAGGTGGTGGCGCTGGGTGTGCTCTTCGTGGTGATGGTCGTTGTCGTGGTGGTCCTGACGCAGGCGCAGCGACGCGTGCCCGTGCATACGGCGCGGCGCACGCGCCAGGGGTACAGCGCGCGCAGCTACGTTCCGCTGCGCGTGAACATGGCCGGCGTGATCTCGATCATCTTCGCGGGCGCCGTGATGATCATCCCGAACATGCTCGTGCGTGCGGGGGTCATGCCGGGTCTCACGCGGTTCATCGACAGCGGCACTTTCCTCTACTACACGCTGTACATGTTCCTGATCGTCTTCTTCACGTATTTCTACACAGCGATCGTCTTCAACCCGCTCGAACAGGCGGAGAACTTCAAGCAGTACGGCACGTTCATTCCCGGCATTCGGCCTGGTCGAAAGACCGCGGACTACCTGCAGGGCATCATGAACCGCGTGACGCTGCCGGGCGCGGTGACGCTGGCGGCGATTGCGGTGCTCCCGCAGGTGGTCCAGTGGAAGTTGAAGGTCCCCGCCGCCGTGGCCGGTTTCTTCGGCGGCACGGGGCTTCTGATCGTGGTGGGCGTGGCGCTGGACGTGGTGCAGCGCATGGAGTCGTACATGGTCATGCAGCACTACGGCGGCTTTCTCGAGGGCGGCGGCCGCATCCGCGGCCGGCGGTAGGGAGGCTCGCCTCGTGCGACTCATCCTTCTGGGGCCTCCGGGGGCCGGCAAGGGCACGCAGGCGAAGAGCATGGCGGCCTCGCTCGGCGTGCCGCACGTCTCGACGGGCGACATGCTGCGCGCGGCCGTGTCCTCGGGCAGCGAGGTCGGCCGCCGGGCGAAGAAGTACATGGATGCCGGCGAGCTCGTGCCGGACGCGGTCGTGGTCGCGATCGTGGCCGAGCGCCTTCGCGAGCCGGACGCGGCGGGCGGCTGGCTCCTGGACGGGTTTCCGCGGACCGAGGCGCAGGCCGCGGCCCTGGACGAGGCGCTCGCCGGGCTCGGACAGCACCTGGACCGCGTGCTGTACCTCGCCGTGCCGGACGAGGTCGTGGTCCGGCGGCTCTCGGGGCGCCGCACGTGCCGCGGCTGCGGGGCGAACTTCCACGAGGAGTTCATGCCTCCGCGGAAAGAGGGCGTCTGCGACGCCTGCGGCGGCGAGCTCTACCAGCGTGAGGATGACGAGGCTCGCTCGATCCGCGAGCGACTGGCGGTCTACGCGGCCGAGACCGAGCCCCTCGTGGCGCGCTACCGCGCCTCGGATCTCCTCACCGAGGTATCCGCGGGCGGGACGCCCGGGGAGGTCAGGGCGGCGATCCACGCGGCGCTTCCGGGAAAGACGGCCGCCGGAGGCGGCGCTTGATCGTTCTGAAATCCCCGCGCGAGATCGCGCGGATGCGCGAGGCGGGGAAGCGGGTGGCCGAGCTTCTTGCGCTCCTGCGGGAGCGGGCCCGGCCGGGTGTGACGACCGGTGAGCTGAACGCGTTCGCCGAGGCGTTCTTTGAGTCTCATGGGGCCGAGCCCGCCTTCAAGGGGTACAAGGGGTACCCGGCGTCGATCTGCACCTCGGTGAACGAGGAGGTCGTGCACGGGATCCCCGGGCGGCGCGAGCTGGCGTCCGGCGACATCCTGAGCCTGGACGTGGGCGTGCGCCTGAAGCACTACCACGGCGACGCGGCGGCGACCGTCCCGCTCGGGACGGTCTCGGACGGGGCGATGCGGCTCATCGTCGCGACCGAGGGGGCGCTCGCGGCGGCGGTGGAGCGCCTGGAGCCCGACGTGCCTCTGGTCGAGATCTCGCGCGCGATCCAGTCGCACGCGGAGGAACGCGGGTACCAGGTCGTTCGGCGGTTCGTCGGCCATGGCATCGGACGGCGGCTGCACGAAGATCCGCAGGTCCCGAACTACGTCGCCCCGGGGACGCCGCCCGTGGGCGTCCGGCTTCGGGCCGGGACCGTGCTCGCGATCGAGCCGATGCTGAACGAGGGAACGGGCGAGGTCGAGGAGCTCGCGGACGGCTGGACCGTCGTGACGGCCGACCGCTCGCTCTCGGCGCACGCGGAGCACACGGTGGCGGTGAAGGAGCATGGGGCGGAGATCCTGACGGCGCTGGGGTAGGTGATGCCGAAGGAAGAGCTCATCCGGGTCGAGGCGACGGTGCGCGAGGCGCTGCCGAACGCCATGTTCCGCGTGCAGCTGGAGGACGGACACGTGGTGCTTGCGCACGTCTCCGGGAAGATGCGGATGCACTTCATCCGCATCCTGCCCGGAGACAAGGTGATCGTCGAGATGAGCCCGTACGACCTGACGCGGGGCCGCATCACGCAGCGCGGGGAGGGCCCGGTCCGGAGGAACAGAAAGAGAAGGAGGGGGCGATGAAGGTCCGTGCCTCCGTAAAGCGTCGGTGCGAGAAGTGCAAGATCATCAAGCGCAAGGGGCGCTTGCGGGTCATCTGTTCGGATCCGCGGCACAAGCAACGGCAGAAGTAAAGGAGACCGACCGTGCCACGTATCGCCGGTGTGGACGTACCGAACGATAAACCCGTTCCGGTGGCGTTGACCTACATCCACGGCATCGGGCGGACGTCGGCCCTGGCCATCACCCAGACGGCCGGGGTGAGTCCGAGCGCACGCGCGAAGGACCTGACCGAGGAGCAACTCTCGAAGATCGCGAACATCATCGATAAGTTCTACGTGATCGAGGGCCATCTCCGGCGACAGGTCGCGCAGAACATCCAGCGCCTGCGCAAGATCAACAGCTACCGCGGCATCCGCCACTCGAAGGGCCTGCCGACCCGGGGCCAGCGGACCCGCACGAACGCGCGCACGCGCAAGGGCAAGAAGAAGACGGTCGCGGTCAAGAAGTCCGTCAAGGCGATGAGGTAGACGATGGCGAAATCGGGAGCGAGAAAGACGAAGCACAGCGTCACGAAGGGCGTGGCCCACGTGAAGGCGAGCTTCAACAACACGGCCATCACGATCACGGACCTGTCAGGCGACGCGCTCGTCTGGGCCTCGGCCGGAACGGCGGGGTTCAAGGGCTCGCGCAAGTCCACGCCGTTCGCGGCCCAGCGCACGGCCGAGCTCTGCGCCGAGAAGGCATGCAAGATGGGCATCACCGAGGTCGAGATTCGCGTCCGCGGGCCCGGCGCCGGCCGGGAGAGCGCGATCCGGGGCCTACAGGCCTCGGGGCTCACGATCCGCGCGATCGAGGACGTCACGCCTCTGCCTCACAACGGCTGCAGGCCGCGCAAGAAGAGGAGGGTCTAGCGGATGGCGCGCCACACCGGACCCAAGTGCCGCCTCTGCCGTCGTGAGGGGCAGAAACTCTTCCTCAAGGGCGCGCGCTGCGAGAGCACGAAGTGCAGCGTCGATCGCCGTGACCAGCCGCCGGGCGTGCACGCTTGGCGCCGCGGCCGGCGGAGCGACTACGGGCAGCAGTTGCGCGAGAAACAGAAGCTCAAGCGTTTCTACGGCGTCTTCGAGCGCCAGTTCCGCCGCTACTTCGACCGGGCCAGCCGCGCGCGGAACACGGGCGACATGCTGCTGCAGCTCCTCGAGCGGCGCCTGGACAACGTGGTCACGCGCCTGGGCTTGGCCGCGAGCCGCCCGAGCGCACGCCAGTTCATCACGCACGGCCACATCACGGTAAACGGGCGCAAGGTGGATCGCCCGAGCTACCAGGTCCGCGCCGGGGCGGTCGTGGGTGTCAAGCCCGTCGAAAGGAGCCAGAAGCTCATCCGCGCCGCGTTCGAGGCCTGCAAAGGCCGCACGGCCGCGACGTGGCTTTCCTTCGATGAGGCCAAGCTCGAGGGCAAGGTCGAGAGCCTGCCCACGCGCGACGACGCGTCCATCCCGATCGAGCAGAACCTGATCATCGAGCTCTGCTCGAAGTAGAGCGGGCCGGACGAGACGAGAAAACAGGGACGAGACGAGGAGAAGCGTCCATGATGCGAATCCGCTGGAGGGGTTTCGAACTGCCCACCCACGTCGCGGTCGACCAGGACTCTCTGACCGAGAGCTACGGCCGCTTTATCGCCGAGCCCTTCGAGGGAGGCTTCGGCCACACGATCGGGAACAGCCTGCGACGCGTGCTGCTCTCGGGACTCGAGGGCGCGGCGCCCGTCTCGCTCAAGATCGAGGGCGCGGCGCACGAGTTCACCGCCCTGCCCGGGGTCTACGAGGACATCACCGACATCGTCCTGAACGTGAAAAACCTGCGCGTGCGGCTCGAAGGGGACGATCCGGTGACCCTGCGTCTCGAAAAGCAGGGACCCAGCGAGGTACGAGCCGGGGACTTCGCGCCCGAGGCCCGCGCGCAGATCGCCAACCCGGAGCTTCTCCTTGCCACGCTCACGGACGACCGCGTCTTCCGCGCGGAGCTTGTGATCGAGCGGGGCCGCGGGTACGTGCCGACCGAGGAGCGGCCGCCTGTCGTCGACGCGGAGATCGGCATCGTCCCGCTCGACGCCTCCTTCTCGCCCATCCGGCGCGTGCGGTACGCGGTCGAGGCCACGCGCGTCGGGCAGCGGACCGACTACGACCGGCTGATCCTCGAGGTCTGGACCGACGGCACCGTGCAGCCGGAGATGGCGCTCGTCGAGGCCTCGACGATCCTGCGCAAGCACTTCAACCCGTTCGTGAAGTACCACGAACTCGGCCAGCAGATCGCGAGCAAGGTGCCGGCCCAGATCGAGACGGCCGAGGACCGGGCGCACCGCGAGCTTGAGGAGAAGCTGGCGCTGCCGGTCTCCGTGCTGGACCCGTCGGCGCGCGCGGAGAACTGCCTCGCGGCCGCGAACATCGGGATGCTCGGGGATCTCGTGCGCCGGACCGAGGCGGATATGCTCAAGATCAAGAACTTCGGCAAAACCAGCCTCCGGGAGCTCAAACGCAAGCTTGCGGACCTGGGGATCGAGTTCGGCATGACCCTGGAGGGGCCGCCCGCGGAGCCCCCGCCGGTCGAGGCCGAGGTCGGCGCCGAGGCACAGTAGGGCTGGAAGGGAAAGGGCGCCATGCGGCATCGCAAACACGGTGGAAACTTCGGCCGGAAGCCCGCGCACCGCGCGGCCATGCTCCGGAACCTCGCGATCAACGTCTTTGAGGGGGGCCGGATCCGTACCACGATCCAGAAGGCCAAGGCCGCGCGCCCCTTCGTCGAGCGCCTCGTGACGCTCGGGCGGCGCGGCACGCTCCACGCGCGGCGTCGCGCGATCTCGCTCCTCGGCGGCAACAAGCGGGTGGCGAAGCTTCTCTTCGAGCAGATCGCCCCGCGCTATGTGGGTCGCCCCGGCGGCTACACGCGCATCGTGCACCTGCCGCGGATCCAGCGGCCGGTCGCCTCCGACTCGGCCCACCGCTGGCGTCGGGCGGAGGGGCTTCGCATCGGCGACGGCGCGCGGATGGTCTGGTTCGAATTCGTGGACTACCAGCCGCCCGAGATGGAGCCGAAGGAGGGCAAGAAGAAGGCCGAGAAGGAGTAGCGCACCCCGGCCCGATCGGATTCCTGCCAGTCAAATCCCATGGCCGCGGCAGCCTGCCTGCTGCGGCCGTCTTCTTTGCGCAACGGGATGCAGGGAAAGCGCAATCCGATCAAGGCGCGCGCCTGCGTCTGTGGGGTATCTTGACGGGAGTGAGGACGTTTCGTCCTCAGGCAGAGGGTCTCTACCGTGAAGAATACGTCACTCGAATGCGACGTCCTGGTCGTCGGCGGTGGGGCCGCGGGCGTGCCCTGCGCGATCTCGGCCGCGCGCGAGGGTGCGCGCGTGGTGCTCCTCGAGGAGGACCCAGTCGTCGGCGGGTGCCTCACCGACTTCTACGTGACCATGCTCTGCGGCGGCCCCCGGACGGGCTTTTACGAGCACGCGCGAGAGACGTTGCGGGAGGAACGGTTCACCAAGCCCGGGGCAGGCGAGTGGTTCCTGCCCTCGGCGTGGCTGCGACTGCTCGACCGCGAACTTGCGGCTCATTCGAATATCGAAATCCTCTGCGGTGTGCGGGCCGAGCGTGCGCTCGTCGAGGCGGGGCGCATCGCGGGCGTGCTCGCGTGCTCGGGCGGCCGCGAAATTCGGATCAAGGCCAGAGTAACGATTGAGGCCACGGGCACAGGCGCGCTCGCCGAGTCGGCCGGCGCCACCGTCTGCTACGGCCGCGATGCGCGAGCCGAGTTCGACGAGCCGCACGCGCCCGAGACCGCGGACAGCCGCGTGCAACTCTGCACGTGGATGTACGTCTCCCAACGCATGCCGGGCGCGCCCGCGCTAGACTTCAAGCGCTTGGCCGCGCCCTACAACCGGGCTTTCATCACCCAGCCGGGACGCCTGCGCCCGGGCGAGGGCGAGAACGCGGGTGAGCCCGGGTTGCACCTCCACTGGGGCTGCGCGGTCCGGTGCAAGGACACGCGTGACTCCGTCGCGCTCGCGGCCGCGCAGCGCGAGGCCCTCAAGTTTCTCGAGCCGGACCTCGCGCTCCTCGCTGAGAGCGGGTACGCCGTGCACTTGGCGCCGCGCCTCGGCGTACGCGAGGTGCGCCGCGTGATGGGCGAAGCCGTGCTCACGGAGAACGACCTCGTCGCCGGCGCCATGCCGCCGGACACCGTCGCGATCGGGGACTATCCCCTGGACATCTGGGGCGAGGGCGACGAGCCCGAGAAGCACGCGCTCATCGTGAAGATGCCGCCCTACGGAATTCCGCTCGGCGCTATGATCCCGAAGGGAATGGAAGGACTTCTCGTCACGGGCAAGTGCGCCAGCGGCACACACGTGGCCATGAGCTCGTTCCGCGTCATGCCCATCGTGGGCCAGATGGGGCAGGCCGCCGGCGTGGCCGCCGCGCTCGCGGCGAAGCGGGGCATCGCCGTGCGCGCAGTCGATCCGGCCGACGTACGCGCGCGTCTGCGGGGCGAGGCGCACGGCGTGGCGCTCGAGGAGTTCGGCGCGTCCGGCGCTACTTGAGTTTCAGTACCACGTACTGGACGTGCCGGCCGAGGCGGATGCGAAGCAGCGCCTCGTCCTTGTTGCGTCCGAGCGCGCGGCGGAAGTCCTCGAGCGTGCGCACCTCTTCGCGATTGACCTCTTCGATCAGGACCCCGGGTTCGAAGCCCGCGCGCGCGGCGGGGCTCCCTGGCGCAACTTCAGTCACCAAAAGGCCTTCTGCGGCTGCCGGCAGCCGGTAGCGCTTGCGCAGGGCGGCGCTCGTCGGCTCCACCGTGAGTCCGAAACGCTCGAATTTCCGCATGGCCTCGCCGCCGCGTTCGAGGGCCACGAGGTCCTTGGTCTGCTCGGCAACCTTTACGCGGAACGTCAGGCGTTTTCCGTCGCGCACGACCGTAATCGGGACTTCCATCCCCGGCCGCGTGATGCCGGCCGCGTTGCGCAGCGCGTCCGCGCCGTCGATCGCGCGGCCGGCGAATTCGACCACGACGTCCCCGCTCTTCAGGCCTGCCTCCTCGGCCGGGCTTTTCTTTACCACGTCGCTCACGAGCGCTCCCTTTGTCTCGGCGAGGCCCAGGTGCTTGGCGAGAGGCGCGGTCAGGTCCTGGATCGAGACGCCCAGGTACCCGTAGGTCACGCGGCCGTGCCGGATCAGATCCTCCATCACGACACGCGCGATGTTCGAGGGGATCGCGAAGCCGATGCCCATGTAACCGCCTGAGCGCGAGTAGATCGCGGTGTTCACTCCGATGATCTCGCCGCGCAGGTTCACCAGGGGCCCGCCCGAGTTGCCCGGGTTGATGGCTGCGTCCGTCTGGATGAAGTCGCGGTACTCGGTGATCCGCACGTTCGAGCGGCCCTTGGCCGAGACGATGCCGCTGGTAACGGTCTGGTCGAGGCCGAAGGGGCTGCCGACCGCGAGCACGATCTGGCCGACCTCGATGCGGTCGCTGTCGGCGAGAGCGGCGGAGGGCAGTTCCTCGGCCTCGATCTCGACGACGGCGATGTCGCTTCGCGGGTCCGCGCCCACGAGCTTGGCCTCGAGCTCGCGGCCGTCGGCGAGGACAACCGTGATCTTGTTCGCGCCGCCAACCACGTGGTTGTTCGTGAGGATGTAGCCCTTGCGCTCCTCGGCGCGCACGATCGTGCCAGAGCCCTGGCCCGGCTGCTGGAAGCTCCGCGAGCGCCCGCGCGGCCGCGGCTCGCCGAAGAACCGTCGGAAGAAGTCGTCCCCGAAGAGGTCGAGCGGGTCCGCCGCTGGCGCTGCGACGGTCCGCACGACGTTCACGTGCACGACCGCGGGCCGTACGCGCTTGGCCGCGGCCACGAACGCGGCGCTGAGCTCACGCGCCGCACGTGTCGCCTCGGGCGCATCTCCGGCGCGCTCGGCCGGAAGCGGGGGCGCCGCCGCTGCGGCTACCGGCGCGGCGGGCTCCGCCGCCAGCGCGGCGTTCTCCTCGCGCGCGCGCTCGGGCCGAAGGCTCGACCAGGTCAGGGCCGCGCCGGCCGCGAACGCTAGGGCCACGGCCGGAACGACGAGACGAGTCCTGGAACACAACATGGCAGTTCCTCCCTTGGCTTCGCAGAGGCCTTCAATACATAGAACCGCATGGAGCGGGCGCGGGTTACTGGCTCAGGAGCCTTTCGACTTCGAGGCCGCGCCCTTGCCCGCGTCCTTGCCTGCCCCCTTGCCTGCGGCGTCCTTCTTCTCCCCGTCCCCGGATTTCTTCCCGGCTTTGCCGTCTCCGCCCTTGCCGGCTTCGCTCTCGCTCTTGGCCTTGGACTTGTAGTCGCTCGAACGGTAGTCGGTCTCGTAGAAGCCGCTGCCCTTGAAAAGGATCGCGGCCCCCCTGCCGGGCAGGCGAACAACCTTGCGCCGTCGGCACGCCGGGCAGGTGCGCACCGGCGCGTCGGTGATAGACTGAAACCGCTCGAAGCTGTGGCCGCAGGCGCGGCACTCGTACTCGTAGGTAGGCATGGGGGTCCTTCCCGTCTCCGGCGCCTCTATTATTATAGGCGGCGCGCGAAGGGAATCAACGGACACCGCGCCGGGGACATCGGCTCAGAAGACATCCCGGGGCATTTCCCCTTCCGCCCCGGCCGGGGGCTCCTCCGGTGGCGCGGGCGGCGGAGCGACGGGGGCGACAGGGGCAGCGGGGACGGGGGGGGCCGGCGGACCGGCCTTTCCGCCGAGGCGCCGTTCGGCCCAGTCCGGATCGAGGTAGCCGACGACGGTGAAGTCGCTGAACGCACACCGGCCGCGGGCGAAGAGAACGACGCGGACGGGCGCCCGCAGTTCCCCGAGGTCGGCCCGGTTCACGGCGTGCGCGGAGGCGAAGACTTCAATATGGTTTTCGCTGAGAACAACGCGCGCGCGGAGCGACTCGCTGCGCTTGAACGGCTCGCCGGAAGCGAGCACGGTCCGGAGGCCCTTGAGCGGGCCCTGGTCCAGCCGGTGCGTGGCCGCGCCTCGCGCCTCCTTGGTGCCCGGCTGGTAGAGCCAGCACCGGTCCGGCGAGGTCATGAAGCCCACCCCGGCGGCGGCCTGCCCAGGCCGGAGCGTGAGCTCCACGGACGCGGGCGCGACGAGCGGGAGCTTGAGCGCGAGCGCGCCGGGGCCATCGGCCTTCAGCCAGCCCTTGTACACCAGCCATGGGCCCTTGCCCGCGGTCGGGAAGAGATCCTCCCACCGCGTCCCCGGCTCGTGCGCGTTCTTGAGGTCGAGACCGAGGCGCACGCGGCCGTCCTCGAGGAACTCGGCGGACGGGCCGAGGACCTCCTGGAGCGCCGCGGTCCCCGCCAGGGCGAAGCGCCACGGCGCGAGGTCCGCGGCCCCTGCGGCGCGCGGGGGCGTGAGCCGGCCCGAGGCGTCCAGGCGCGTCTCCTCGTGCCGGATCAGCGTGACCGAGCCCATCCGGCCCCTGACCCGAACGGAACCCGAGACCGAGGCGACGGAGAGACGACTGTCCGCGTTGATTGAGACGGCGAAACGCGCGTCCGGTCCCTCGATCCGGCAGCCGGCGGCCTCGACTGCGGCCCCGGGCTTCTCGAAGAACGCGTTTCCCGCAGCGAGGCGGGCCGCCGCGCCGCGCCGGCCGGGCAGGGCGAGCTCGGCCTCCGGTCCGAGGAGCGCGGGCGAGCCGCCGAGATCGAGCTGCGCGAGCCCCGCCCCGCGCACGCGCACGGCCGCGCCGGCGGGGAGCTCCTCCCGGACGCGGGCGCACCGCCACGGGCCGCCGGGAGCGGCGACCTCGACCGCGCCCGCGTGCGGCTCGATCTCGGCGCCCGGCGGGCGCGAGAGGAGGCCGGAGGCGGAGACCGCCCAGGCCAAGGCCACGCCGATCGCGGCCGCGGCGGGGAGGATCCACCAGGGGGTGCGAGGCCGGGGCGTGGCGCGGGACACGGCGTCGAGGCTGCGACTCGAGATCTCGCGCACCTGCGCGGCCTCGGCATGGGCGAGCTGGGCCACGTGGTTCTCGAAGGCGGGGTCCGGTTCGCTGCGGCGGCCGACCGCCTGAAGCATCCGGGTCGTCCGTTTCAGCTCGCCGGCCCGCTGCTGGCAGTCCTCGCAGGAGGCCAGGTGCTTGAGCACGCGCGCGTGCTCGGCGCCGTCCTTCTCCAGCTCTCCGAGAACGAAATCCAGGAGGAGGGGGTGGATCCCTTCACAGGATTTTTCCGGCTCAGCCAACCGATCTCTCCCTGGCTTCCCCTTTTGACTACACCGCTACCCGAGCCGCATCACCCGGGTCTCGAAATCCGCCAGATCCTCGCGCAGGCGCTCGAGCGCCGCGTGGACGAGCGTGCGCACGCGGGTGGGGGTGCTCCCCGCGATCTCGGCGATCTCGGCGTACCGGAGCCCGGCGAAGCGGTGCAGGACGAGGCACTCGCGTTCGTCCTCGGGAAGCTTCCCGAGCGCGTCGCGGAGCTCCCCGAACATCTCGTTGTCGAGGAAGCTCTCCTCGGGCGGCCGCGTGCGGGGTGCCTGGAGTTCGCGCGCGAGCACCACGGGCCGCCCGTCCGGAGCGGTGCGGGTCTCCTCGAGGCTCACGGCCGGATGCCGGCGGCGGTAGCGGAGCTCGTTCCGCGCCAGGTTCCGCACGATCGCGTAGAACCAGGTCGAGAAGCGGCGCGGGTACTCGTAACTGGCGCTCTCGCGGAAGATCCGGAGGAAGGCCTCCTGCGCGAGCTCGTGCCCCGCGGCCTCGTCGTTCACCAGGCGCGTGAGGAGCGCCACCGCCGGCGCGCGGTAGCGGCGGAAGATCTCGTCGAACGACCCCTCGTCGCCCCCCTGACAGCGGCGCATCAGGTCCTCGTCCCTGATTCCGTGAAGGTCGTCCGCTTCCGGCACCGCACCCTCCGGCGGCGATTATCGGGCAGGGGCCCGCAGCGCGTCAAGCGACAGGATGCCGTTCCCCTCCCGTTCCCGACCGGTTCCTGTTTGCATACGCCGCGGTAGCGGGGTAGTATTATATGCAGGCGGTAGCCGGAGGGGGCGCGTGGCCGAAAGCCAGCCGAACGGAGATCCCCGGCGCGACTCTGGGCGACAGGAGATCAAGTCCATCGGAGGGTTCGAGCTCCTCGCGCGGCTCGGCCGCGGGGGGATGGGCGCGGTCTACCGGGCGCGCCAGACCTCGATGGACCGCGAGATCGCGCTGAAGATCCTTCCGCCGAAGCTCGCGCGCGATCCGAGCTTCGTCCAGCGCTTCCAGCGGGAGGCGCGCGCCGCGGGCAAGCTGAGCCATCCGAACATCGTCGCCGGCATCGACGTGGGCGAGGCCGACGGTTTCCACTACTTCGCAATGGAGTACGTCGAGGGCGAGACGCTTACGGCGTTCATGAAGCGCGAGGGGACGCTGGACGAGGGGCGCGCGCTCAAGGTCGCGACCCAGATCGCCCGGGCGCTCGCGCACGCGCACGACCACGGTCTCGTGCACCGGGACGTCAAGCCCCAGAACGTGCTCCTCACGCCCGACGGCGCGGCCAAGCTCTGCGACCTGGGGCTGGCGCGCTCCACGCAGGACGACCTGGGACTCACGCTCGAGGGCACGGCGCTGGGCACGCCGCACTACATCTCGCCCGAGCAGGTGGAGGGCAAGCGGGACATCGACGGGCGGACGGACCTGTACGCCCTGGGCGCGATGCTCTACCACATGCTCGCGGGCCGCCCCCCGTTCACGGCGCCGACCGCGGCCAAGGTGATGACGATGCACCTGACCGATTCGGCGCCGCCCCTCTCGGAGGTCGCGCCCGCGGTCTCGCCGGACACGGCCGCGGTCGTGATGCGGCTGCTCGAGAAGGAGCGCTCGGCGCGGTACGCGTCGGCCGGGGAGCTCGTGCAGGATCTCGAGCTCCTCGCGGCGAAGCAGGCGCCGGTGCACCTCGCCTCGGTGCTGGAGCGGCGGCGCTCGACCGTGCGGAGCCGTCCGGTCTCGCAGCGCGTGAGTGCCGTTCTCGAGGCCGTCTCGACGGGGCCGCGCAAGGGGCTCGTCCTTGCGCTCGTCGTCGCCGGGGGGCTCCTCGTCGCGGGCGTGATCGCGGCCGTGCTCGTGCTGGGCGGCGCCTCGGGGCCGACCGAGAAGGAGCTGGCCGAGGCCGCGGCACAGAAGACCTGGACCGGGTCGGTGCAGCCGTTCGTCCGGGAGAAGCCGACGTCCGAGGAGGCGAACGCGCTTCTCGAGGCGCTCGCGGACTTCGAGCGCGCCCACGGCCGGACCGACTTCGCCGCGGACCGCGCCGCGGAGACCGATCGCCTCCGGGCGCTCGCCGGAGCCGCGCTCGTCGACGAGCCGCCGCCGGCGGCCGGGGACGCGGCCGAGAAGGAGCTCGAGGAGCTCTTCGCCTACGCGCTCGAGTGGCAGAGGAACCACCCCGAGGTCTTCTCGGACGCGATCGACCGCTTCAAGCAGGTGCGCGCGCGGGCGAAGGCGCTCAAGCGCCCCCTGTGGGGGCTGAAGGCGCAGGACGAGATCGCGCGCCTTACGAAGAGGCGCGGGGAGGCCGCGGACGCAATCTTCAAGGAGGTCGAGGCGAAAGTCCGGGCGCTCGCCGGGATGCGGGACTACGACGGCGCGCTCGCCGCGTGCGTCGCGCCGCCGGTGGGAGAGCTGACGAAAACGCTCGAGCCGCGCGTGAAGGTGCTCGCGGAGGAGATCCGTGCCGCGGCCGAGGACGCGTTCAAGAAGGCGATCGAGGCGGCGGAGGCGAGCCTCGCCGCGGGCAGGCCCGAGGAGGGGCTCGCGGGGCTCAAAGCGCTGGAGGGCGCGCGATACGCGGCGCGCGCGGGCGAGATCGTGAAGCTCTCCGATCGCCTGAAGAAGGCGGTCTCGGACGTGGCGGCGCGCCAGGCCGAGCAGCGCCTCGCTGCGGCGAGGGCGGCGTTCGAGAAGGTGCTGGACGCGTTCGACACGGCCGTGGCCGGGGAGATCGGCGAAGAGGCGGGCGCGTTCGCGGGGGCGCGGAAGGTCGCCTCGCGCGCGGCCAGGGACGAGGAGCTCGCGCCGGTGGTCGATCTCGCCAAGGATCTCGGCGCGGTGGCCGAGGCGCTGCCGCTCTCGCGCCGGGCCGAGCGGGAGGCCCGCGCCGCGCTCAAGGGCAGGGAGGTCCGGTTCACGCCCGAGGGCGGGCGCGAGCAGACCGGCACGGTCGAGAAGGTCGGCAGGGACGAGCTCACGGTCCGGGTGACCTTCCGCATCAGCGGGCAGGAGATGTCCACGGTGCGCAGTATCTCCTTCTCGATCCTGTCCGAGGACGACCGGCGGAAGCTGCGCGAGGCGTGGACGCCGAAGACGCCGGCCGAGCGCGTGGCCGCGGCGGTCCTGGCGCTCGCGCAGAAGGAGCCGGGCCGCGCCGAAGCGCTCCTGGTCGAGCTCCCCGACCATCCGCTGGCCGCGCGGTACGCGCGGCGGGTGAGGACGCTCCGGATCGGCGCGGCCGAGGCATCGGCCGAAGAGGCCTGGGCCGCGTTCGTGAAGGCCGTTCCGCCGAAGATCGACAAGGCGGCGGCCGAGAGGGTGCGAAAGCTCCTCGACGCGTTCGTGGCCGCGCACGCCTCGACCAAGTTCGCGAAGGGCAAGGCCGCCGAGATTGAGGCCTTGAAGACGCGCCTCGCCGTCGCGCTCGAGGCGAAGAGCTACGCCGGCGTCTGGACCAAGCGCGCGCCCACGGTGACCGGCGCGGACGGGAAACCCTTCAAATTCGGGCGGCACTTCATCGATAACGGCGCGGCCTACGACTCGAAGCGCAAGGTCTGCGTGCTCTATGGAAGCGGAGCCTTCAATAACAAGCGCAACGACCTGTGGGTCTACGACCCGGCAAAGGACGCGTGGAGGTGCCTGCAGGCCCACGATTCGGATGCGAAGGACCAGCCGCCGCCCCATTTTCCCGGCGGCTCCACCTCGCTCGGCTTCTGCTACGACGAGGCGCGCGACCGGTACCGGCTCTATGCGGACAGATATATCTGGAGCTATGACCCCAACGCGCGGCAATGGAGGAAAGGGCCGAAGTACGGGCCGTTTGTGTCCAGAGGACAGACCCTTGCCTTGGGATATCACCCCGGGATGAAGTCGGTTGTGACGCAGCACGGGTTTCTCGACGTGGCGACGGGCAAGGTCGAGAAGCTTGCGAAAGTGCCGAGCGGTATCTATTACAGCTGGCGGCCGTCTTCGGTGATGGTCTCGGGCGGTTTCGCGAGGCCCGGCGAGAACGGCTGTTTCCTCGCGTTTGGCGGGTACAAAGACCACGTAAGGAAGACGTGGGCCTTCGATCCGAGCAAGCCCGAGTGGGCGAAGCTCGAGCCCAGGCAGTCGCCCCCCGGGCGCAGCCACGGTAACCTGATCTACCACAGCGGCCTCAAGGTGTGGGTACTCTTCGGCGGGAGGATCCAGAAGGATGGGAAAGCGGCGGCCATCCTCGACACCTGGGTCTACGCCCCGCACATGAAGACGTGGATTGAGATCAAGACGCCGGTCTCGCCGTCCGCCGACGGGGCGATCTGGTACGACGCAGCGCACGGCCAGGTCGTGCTCTTCACGCGCAAGTACGAGACCTGGGCGCTCAAGATCAAGCCGTCGTACGAGGGCGCGCCGACCGCACCCGCACCCACGCCGGCTCCCACACCCGCCCCGGGCGACGCGGCCGCGCTCCAGAAGCGCTTCAAGGGGAAGGTGGAGCGCTTCGACCCGGCGACGCGACGTGCCAAGCTGGTCTGGAACTTCGCGGAGGAGGCGCAGCTCGAAGACTTCGTGAGGAGTACCCCCCGGCACCTCCGCTTCGAGCGCGACCGGATCCGGATGTCCTGCACCGCGCCGGAGTGCGACACCCTCCGCCTTCCCGGGTTCTCGGGGGCGGACGTTTCCATTCGCCTGACCTACACGCTGAAGAAGGACCTCTGGGGAAAGAACTACCTGGGCGCCTGGTTCGGCGCGCCCACCGGGAGAAAGCTAAGCACTTTCGCCCTCTTCGCCAACACCGAGGGCTTTGCCCTGGCGGACCGCGGGCCCATCGGCCACGAGAAGAGATCCAAACAAGTTCCGGGAAGGCTGCCCGGGAAGGGCTCGATCGAGTTCGGGTGCCGGGACGGCCGGACGTGGATCGCGCTGGACGGCAAGCGCGTGTTTGAAGGCACCGCGCCTACGGGTGAGCCCGGCGCGGGCGTGGCCGTAGGCGGCGGGTTCGGGATCCTCTATGACCTCGAGCGCGTCGAGGCCGAGGGCGCGCTCGATCGCGCGTGGCTGGGCGGGGAGGCGGCTCCTGCAGGAGCAGGCGACGCGGCCAAGGTCCAGAAACTTTTCAAAGGGAAGGTGGTCCGTTTCGACGCGAGGACGCGCGAGATCGAGCTTCGCTACGACTTCGAGAACCCGGATGAGATCAAGGACTGGTACCACACCACGGACTGGCGGGTCGAGAACGGGCGTCTTGTGTGCAAGAGCGCCGGGGAGAGCGAGGCGATCTGGCTGAATGCGGCATTCCGGCCCGGGGCCGTGGATCTCTCGTTCCTGGGGTGCGGCGAGCACGATCTCTCCGGCACCCTCTGCGGCAAGCGCGGCGGACGGAGGCAAAGCGGCTACCACGCGATCTTCGGGGGCTACGGCGGCAAGCGCGATCTTCTCATGGGAGGGAGGGAGCAAGCCAATAAATCCCCCTCCACCTTCAGGCGCGGTCGCGATCACCGCCTTCGCTTCGTGAAGGGGAAAGAGACCCTGGCGCTGTACGCGGACGGAAAGCTCGTCCTCAGCGCCGAGGTCGGGAACAAGAACGGCAACCACGTCGCGCTCTGCGCGTTCAGAAACCAGACGGCCTACGACGAGGTGACGATCAAGGGCGTGCTCGATCGCGCCTGGCTCGAGGAGCGCCTGAAGGGCGCTCCGCCGGGCGAGTTCTGAGACGCCCGACCGCGGTTCGGACGCCTGAAATCGGCTGTGTGAATGCCGCGTTCTATTGGACGGTCCTGTCTTGCGTGAGGGATGCGCTGGAGGGCGCGCCGGTTGAAACCGCCGCGCGCCGCGCGTATCCTGCATCGGGACCCCAGGAGCCGCGCGCGTGATTGAACGCCTCTTCGCGACCGGCGTCGCCCTCGGCCTCGCGCTGGGACCGGCCTGCGCCCTGACCTGCGCGCCGGTTCTGGGCGCGACCCTGGCCGGGGAGGTGGGCCTCGGCACCCGCGCGCGCGGCGTCGTGGCGCGCTTCCTCGCCGGGCGCCTCCTCGGGTACGCCGTCTTCGGCGCCGCGGCCGGCGGGCTTCTCGGCGGATGGCTTCGCGGCGGCGCGGGGAACGCTGTCGTGGCCGCGAGCACGAACGCGGCCGTGCTCGCGCTGGGCCTGGCGCTCCTCGTCGTCGGCGCGCGCTACGCGAGGGGCGCGCGCGTGGAGCCCCTCTGCCCGGCGAAGGGGCTCGCCCGCTTCGCGGGCGCGCCGCTCGTCCTGGGACTCCTCACCGGCGTGAGTCCCTGCCCGCCCTTCCTGCTCGCCGCGGTCGAGGCGGTGCGCGCGGGCTCGGCGATCAATGGATTGGCACACTTCCTCGGTTTCTTCGCGGGGTCGAGTGCCTTCCTTTTGCCCGCGCTCCTTCTCTTCCCGCGCTCGCCGCGCGTCCGGGCCGCCGCGCTGCGCCTGGGCGCGGCCGCGGCCGTGCTCGTGGGCCTCTTCTACGCGCTCGCGGGGCTGAGGGGGCTTTCCGAGGCGCGCCTCTCGCGGCAGGGTGCGCCTGCGGCGGGGCTCACGGAGGAGGCGGCGCGGCGCGTCCTGCCCGCGGACGCGCGCCTCGAGCGGCAGGACCGCGCGACCTTCGGGGTCTTCCGGCGCCCGGAGGGGCGCGGCGCGGAGGAGCGCATCGGCTTCGCCGTGCTCGGCGAGGCGGCCGGCTACGCGGGTCCGGCACTTCCCGTGGCCGTGGTCGTGTGGATCTCGCCCGGGCGCGAGGTCCTCCGCGCGGAGATGCTCCCGAACGCGGAGACGCCGATGTATCTGGCCATGCTCGGGCGCGCGCGCTTCATGGAGCGCTTCCGCGCCTCGGGTGCGGGCGCCGCCGTCGAGCTCGGGGAGGACATCGACGCGGTCTCCGGCGCGACGGTGACGGCCGGGGCCGTCTGCGCGGCCGTGCGTCGGGCGCGGCACTCGCTTGAGGCGACGGACGCGGGGGCCGCGGGCGCGCGCGCCGCCCGGGCCCCGCCCGATGTCGGATGGCTTCTCGCCGCCGGGTTCGTGCTGCTCGTCGGCGCGTTCGCGCCGCGCCTGCGCGGGAGCGTGCGGTATATCGTGCTCGCCGCCTCGATCCTCCTCCTCGGAGTCTGGCTGGGGCGCTTCCTCTCGGTCGCGCCCCTCGCCCGCTTCGCGACGGGCTCCCTCCCGCCCGGGGGCGAGCGGACGGGAATCCTTCTCTTCCTCGGACTTCTCCTCGGCGTGACGCTCTGGCGCGGGCGGGTCTGGTGCACGCACCTGTGTCCCTTCGGTGCGCTCGCCGAGCTCGGCGGTTGGGCCTGCCGCGCGCGGGCGAGGACGCCCCGGCCGCTCGCACGCGCCGCGCGGGTGCTGCCGTTCGTCCTGCTCGGCGCGGTCTCGGGCGCCATCGCCTGGACCGGGCGCATGGAGGCGGCCGGGGCCGAGCCCTTCGCATCGACCTTTAATGTCCTCTCCGGGCGCCTCGCGCCGGCCGCGGCCTGGGACGCCGCGCCCGCGGCCCTCGCGCTCGCGGCGCTCGTCCTCGCCCTCTCCCTCGTCTCGCCGCGGTTCTACTGCCGGCACCTGTGCGGCGCGGGCGCGATTCTGAAGATCGTCGCGCGCGGGGGCGCGCGGCCCGCACACGGGAGCGCCGAGCTCGACGCGGAGGAGCACCGCGATGGCTGAGAGGTCGCGTTCCTTGGCCCGCCTCGGGCTGCGGGACCTCGCGGCCGGCACCGGCCTCGTCGCCGCGCTCGTCCTGG
>Ga0272441_10003861_pt1 | contig 27914 bp, 26 predicted proteins | sample SSMProp6N_FD_193582 | JGI IMG/M metagenome (GOLD analysis project Ga0272441, IMG submission 193582) | Marine sediment archaeal communities from Little Sippewissett salt marsh, Falmouth, MA, United States - SSM-Prop-6N | ecosystem: Environmental > Aquatic > Marine > Wetlands > Sediment ... | reverse complement strand
TAAAGGGGCTGGCGCTTCCCGTTGTGGCCAGGAATCCCAGTGCACTCTCCAGCTTCGATGTCTCCGAATCACAGGCCCTGTTCAAGGCCCGTTCGACATTGTCCAGACCTCTCATCTCCAGAGACCATACACCATCCTCGGTAACCTCCGATCCGGGCGTGTTTCCCTTTGCCATTCTCGCAATTTTCCCCAGTTCCGTGTAACCCGCCCTGAAGACCTCGGCCATCGTTGAATGCCTGAACTTTTTGGACTCAGGAAAAATGAGCGACAATTTATTGCTCCTCATATATATATCGAGAAACATGTCGTTTTCCCTGTTAGAACGCTTAATCATCCGGTACTTGACCAAGATGATGGCCCAGGAAATCACTGAAAAGAAGATGAGCAACAGAAGCACGAACTGAACCATGGGACCTGAATTAAGCACCATATTGAGCAGGTTGCCATGAAAATGCGTCCCCAGATCTACGGTTGTAACTCCCAATGCCGATTCACTCACGTTATCTCTCCTCGATAGTGCAATCAAATTGTTTTGTAGTGTAAAATTAATATGCTGTCAATACGTCTTTTTCCCCCTGCACCAGCCAATGCGACAAGGACACCACCATCGAACCTGACGGTTCTTTGTAGTATCCTGTCGCCCCTCGGCACGACGTCACCGGGCAAAAATTCCCCTCGACCATTATCGGGAAATTATATCGATACCGCACCCATGCATGTCCCATTGCAGGATAGAGACACCACTTCAACATCCTTCTATAGATGTGAGCACTGATACCATTCATTCTGCGGAAAGTCAAGGTATGTAAGGCCCAAAGGGCATGTTATATCTCTGTGATTTTCATCACAAGAACGCAGCCGCCACATCCCTTCGGAAAGGACAACCATCATGTCATGAGAGAGAATTTTCGCCGCTACCCGGTCTCCTTCATCATTGCTCTTATCTTCGCCGCAAGTTCCTCGATGGGCCTGTTCGTCACATTAATGACCGTCCACTCGGGATTTTTGCTGAAAATCCTCCTGGCGTATTGCAGTTCTCGGCCGACGAAGTCGGGGTTGGCATATTCTCCTGTCGCACCTCCCAGATACTCGTGACGAACGCGACGCAGCACCGTCAGGTGTCGCTGATCGGTTATAAGACCGAATACACGTGCAGGCTGAATCTCGAACAGTTCGGCAGGGAGCTTCTTTCCGGCAATAATGGGGACATTGGCCACAAACCACCCCCGCATGGCGAGATAGATACTCAATGGCGTCTTGAATGTCCGTGAGACTCCCACCAGTACGATTTCCGCCCGTGACAGCTCACTGGTACGCTGCCCGTCGTCATGGAGCAGTGTATATTCCACCGCCTCGATGCGTTGAAAATATTCCTTGTTTAACTCATAGAAGAGACCCGGTTTTCCCGATGGCTTGAGCGCAAACTGGAGTGACATTCCAGCCAGGAGGGGACCCATGAGATCCACCGAATCCACCTCCAAAAGACGAGTCCTCGTCAGTATGAGATCACGCAATTCCTCCGATACCAGCGTATGAACAATCATGGCACCGGCGGCGGCGGCATCCCTGACGGCCCCTCTGACCTGTTTATCGGTCTTTATATTGGGATAGACAACGATCTCGACCGTCTCCGCAGAGAACTGCGTTAACGCGGCCCGCAGTGCCTGCTTTGCCGTTCGTCCCTCGCCATCGGACACAACAAAAATGTAACGCATCTGCCCCCCTTTCGACTCTCTCCGCAACGAGGTGCGGAAAAACTCCGATTGATGAGTATCGACGAACCGGTAAAAAGTCATTTGCGAGCGGATTCGAGCATTTCGGGAAAGAGATGATTGCGGTTATTGGCGTCAAGAAAATCTCATTGCTTGAGTGCTTTAGCCCGAGTGTTAGATTGTTAGCCACGCGCCTGAATCATCCCCGCAATGGTCATCAAGCGAGAGAATCCGACTTTTTACCGTAACACCAGTTTTGTTTTTTTGTATTCGCGCGCTTCGGGACTATCATGAAAGTATTGACTCCTCCTGTCAACGTAAAAAAAAGAGGGACACCTGCCATATGTTCCAGGACACCCCGGTTTCGGCATGCTTCCCGCTCCTGTGTCGCGGCATGTGCCTCTGTGGCAGGTGGATGCACCGGGCAGGAATTATGGACAGGCAGACGCACGGCACCGGGGGACCAACCTGTCGGGTCCTGTGCCTTTTAGATTTCTTCTGTGATATGTTGCTGGATGAATTCCGGGGTGCCTCGATGCACCACCGGGTCTCCCTTCGACGGGATTATCGTCCGCCATGAATGGCGGCATCCGCTATCCGGCTCGATCTCTTTCTGGCATCCGCATCAAGGTGGCACACCTTATACTTCTTTCCACTGCCGCACCAGCAGAGATCGTTTCTTCCTAATTTTACGTTGTCTGGTCGTTTTTTCGATGACAAGAGTCTCTGAAGAATTCCCATACTACCCCTTTCACACCATGTACTGCATTTTTGATCGGTCACACCGGTCAAGGACAAATGAAGCTGCGCACACTACCGGCTACCGCAGGACCTGTCAAGTCATTTTTCAATACGGACAGGGATGGTACTCCTCTGACCACGACGGGTATGCCGGCAGGCATCCCGATCTCGTGCCTCTGTGACCCTTCCGGCATCGCACCAGGCACGATCACAGTGAAACACAGGGGCTGCCGACGCTTGACGTATGAAGTTACGATCACCCCTTCGTCGCAGTCGGCAGATAGCCTTTCCGCGGCAGGGGACACCGATGGCGACAAATAGGGAGACCCGTTACGGGAAGTCCGACACCGGTTTTTTGAAGGTGAGGAGCACCCCTCCCGACAGTACGAACACCCCCACGAGAGACATGGCGAGGGGAAAAAACCCCACATCCGCCATGGTACCGATCCCGGTGGGAACCAACCCGCCGCCAATGACAAAGGCAATGGGCGTGGCAAAGGACACGGCAAGACTTCTGCTCTCCGCCGGGACAATGGATGACAGGAGGGCAAAACCAGCCGGGAAGAACCATATCGCCACAACGGGTTGGAGAAATACGACCAGACTGATCATCCCCGACGGCACGATCCCGAAGAAGAGTGTAACCGTGCCGGTTATGAGAAAGACCCATCGTATCGTTTGCAGGGCACCAAAGCGATCGGTGGCCCATCCGCCGACAAAAACCAGGGCAAGGGGGATGATCCGCGACAGTCCCGTCACGGTGTTGGCATGTGTCCGGGTGAAACCGCATTGATCGACCAGATAGAGGGGCAGCATGGTATATATCCCTATGGAACTGGCGATACCGAGACTCATGAGAAACATCACTGTCAGAAATGATGGATTTCGAAACAGACCTGTCACCGATCGGTAGTTAGGAACCTCACCGGCAAAGTCACCGCCGCGCCCCCACAGGGCATAGACAACGCCGACCAGTACTGCCACGATTCCCACGATGGCCAGTACACCGCGCCACGAAAACCAGACAAACAACACTTCGGCCACCAGGGGGGCCGTCAGAAAGGCCAGATTGGGGGCTATTTCATGAACGGCAAGGGCCTTGCCCCACTGGCGGGCATCAACAAGACGGGTAATACTGGCAATCCCCGAGGGGAGATAGACACCGGCACCGATGCCGACAAAAAACATCCCCACACCCAGTCCGATGGTACTGCGGGTAAAAGAAATACCCGTCAGGACCAGTCCGACACAGAGGGACGACACGATGATGGTGATCCGGTGGGTCAGCCGTGCGTTCACATACCCCGATCCGATGAGGGAGATGAAATAGCCCGTGGTAATGAGAAGGAAGAGAGAGCCGGCCTTCGCATGGCTTATGCCGAAATCACCTTCCACGGTGGGCATCATGGGTGACAGTATGATGCGGGACAAAAAATTCAGATAGAATATCGCCGTAAGGCACAGTATGGGAACAAGGTGCCTGTGATAGGACGGACTCTCCTTCAGTCCCCCTTCCCCGTCGGCGGATCTTTGTTCAGACATGGCGATACTCCTCGATAACACGTTTCGTAGGACTAAATCAGAATTTGTCCCTCCTGTAAACAAAGAAAATGGCACGAACCCTGATACAGACTTAATGCACCCTATCGGGGGACGGCACGTTCATGGTGGCTGCACCTGCTGAGAACAGGGGAAGTCGAGCCCCCCGGTTCAATTCATTTGTAATCATCGATCACTTCCTTTATCATTGACGGGCAGGCAGAACCTGCCCCATCGGGGACAACGCACCGGGGAAATGATCCTGTCTCATTCGAGAAATAACGTAACCTGGCACATTATCATTGACAGGAGCGCATTTACAGTCTAGAAGGTTCGCTTTTCAGATCGAACAGGGGGATGTACCGATCGATGAAGAGAAAACGGGTAATGATCGGCATGAGCGGTGGTGTAGACAGCACCGTCGCCGCGGCTATATTACAGGAGGAAGGATATCATGTAGAGGGATTCTACATGAAAAACGGATATCTGGACCAGTCGGAAGGGGCTGCCCGCAGTGCCGCAGACAGGCTGGACATCCCGCTGCATATCACAGACCTTGCCGCTCCCTTCAAGGAGAAGATTGCCGGGTATTTCGTCAGTGAATATCTCTCGGGGAGGACCCCCAGCCCCTGCGTTCTCTGCAACAAGACAATCAAGTTCTCCTATCTCATGGAACTGGCACGTCAGTATGACTGTACCTGCATCGCAACGGGACACTATGCGCGCATCGCACACCGGGGCGGACCCTACGGCTACAGAATCCGCAGGGGAGTCGACGCAACAAAGGATCAATCTTATTTTCTGTGCCGTCTGGGACAGGAGGAATTAGGGAAGCTCATCTTTCCCCTCGGGGCACGTAGGAAGGAAGCAGTAAAGGAGCGGGCATCACAGATCGGCTTCGCTTCTCTGGCCAAACAGGAGAGTCAGGAAATCTGTTTCATTGCAGATGACTACCGGGATTTTCTGGAACGGCATGCCGAGCCCCCCCTGCCCCGGCCGGGAAATATCGTCACCGTGCAGGGTCAGATAGTGGGAAGACACCGGGGTATTCATACCCTGACCATCGGCCAGAGGAAGGGTCTCAATATCTCTTCCTCACGGCCCTACTATGTTATCGACATACGCAGAGAGACCGATGAAATCGTCGTGGGACGGGATGAGGACCAGCTGTCCCGCGGACTCATTGCCGAAGGCATCTCGTGGGTATCACCCGACTATTTTCCCCCCGTCCATATGAAGGCGCAGGTCCACATCAGATACCGGCACCGCGGCGTCGATGCCGCAATCGAAGGATACAATTCCGACCGGGGAACAAAGGCGGCCCGGGTACTGTTCGATACGCCGCAGAAGGCGGTTGCCCCCGGCCAGGCAGCGGTATTCTATCAGGAAGATATCGTCATCGGAGGAGGATGGATAGAAAGGGGCATACGCAGTGACTAGGGTCGCACTGACAACGCTGGGCTGCAAGGTCAACCAGTATGAAACGGCAGAGATCGAGGCGGGTCTCGTAGCACAGGGCTTCACCATTGTTCCCTTCAATGACGAGGCGGATATCTATATTGTCAATACCTGTACGGTGACACACAGGACGGACTACCAGTCACGGCAGTTAATCAGGCGGGCACACCGTACGAATCCCTCTGCCGTCATCGTTGCAACGGGTTGTTACGCCCAGACGGCCCCAGAGAATCTCGCCGAACTACCGGGCGTCACACTGGTAGTGGGAACAGAGGCAAAGGGTGACATTCCCCGCATGCTCGAAGAGCTGACGGCAGCATCACCGTGCGTCGTTGTCAGTGATACGGCATGTATACAGGGTCTCTCCTCCGTCCCCTTGTCACACTTTCCGGGACATACCCGTGCCTTCCTGAAGATACAGGATGGATGCAGTGCCTTCTGCAGCTACTGCATCATCCCCTATGCCCGGGGAAAAAGCAGAAGTCTCGCTCAGGATTCCGTTATTGCACAGATAGAGAGATTCAGTACCGCGGGTTTCCGTGAAGTGGTCCTGACGGGCATTCATCTGGGGCTCTACGGCCATGACCTTTCCCCCCGGACCGACATCGTACAACTCCTCAGACGGATAGAGGAACTGGGCTGTATCGAACGGCTCCGCATCAGTTCCATCGAACCGATGGAGATAACAGAGGGATTGATCACCCTCATGGCAGAGTCGACCATGGTATGCAGACACCTGCACATACCCCTCCAGAGCGGTGATGACGGGATACTGGCATCCATGCGGAGACAGTATACGACCCGCCAGTTTCGTGCCGTCATCGAAACCCTTCGCACTGCCGTCCCGGAGATTGCCATCGGTATGGATGTTATGGTAGGGTTTCCAGGTGAAGGTGAGCGGGAGTTCACCACGACGAGAGATTTCCTGGAAGGACTGCCCATCGCCTATCTGCACGTGTTCCCCTACTCGAAACGTCCCGGAACGGCAGCGGCGGGTTTCCCGGATCATGTCGATGAAAGGGTCAAAAAAGAACGGGCCGGAGAACTGCGGGCACTGGGAAGGAAAAAGCGGATTGCCTTCAACGAAACATTTATCGGGCGGAATCTGTCCGTCCTTATAGAAGAAAAGCGGGACCGGACGACGGGTCTCTGCAAGGGATTTTCAGACAATTACATCCCCGTGCTGATACAAGACGGCAACCGTTTCCAGTCGAATGCCATCGTGGATATACGGGCATACGGGGCCTGCAATGAATCATTGCTGGGCAGAGGGCTCGGTCATGCGTGAAAACAGATCACAACAATTGAAGCTGCTGGAAAGACTGCTGGGCTACGAGTTCGGCGACAGAGATCTCCTCGATCGTGCCCTGACACATCGTTCCTACGTCAATGAAAATCAGCATCTCACCTGCAGGGACAATGAGCGGTTTGAATTTCTCGGCGATGCGGTGCTCCAGCTCTGCATCAGCGACATACTGGTGCGGCAATTTCCGGACCACGCCGAGGGACAACTTTCCAAGCTGCGGGCATCCCTGGTAAATGAGCACCCCCTCGCCGCGGTGGCCCTCGATTTTCGCATCGGTGAGTTCATTCTCCTCGGCAAGGGAGAAGAGGCCTCGGGAGGAAGGATGAAACATTCCATCCTGGCCGATGCCTTCGAGGCCGTTATTGCCGCCATCTATCTCGACGGGGGATACGGGGAGGTCTTCTCCTTCATCAACGGCATCTTCCAGCCCCGTATCGAGGAGTGGGAGATGGCACCGATCTATCGTGACTACAAATCACGGCTGCAGGAATTGTGTCAGAGCAGATTAAAGACCATACCGCAGTATGAGCTGGTAGCAGAATACGGCCCCGATCACGACAAGACCTTCGAGATAGAGGTATCTGCCGGCAGCATGTTTTCTGAGAAGGGCCGTGGGAAAAACAAGAAGGAAGCGGAACAGGATGCCGCCCGGGCGGCACTGGAAACAATGGAACACGCCACAGGACGGCAGAGTTGAAACCGCTCATCATACCCATATTCGTCATATACAAGGGGTGTCCCAACCGGTGTCTCTATTGTAACGAGAGAATCACCGCCGGCAATTACCCCGACAGAATTACTGAAGAACACATTCGACATACCGTCGACGGCCATTTGAAGACTGCATCACCGGGAAGGGACCGGACAGAAATTGCCTTCTATGGCGGCAATTTTACCGGCATGGACCGGGACTATCAGAGAGAACTCCTGAGACTCGCCCGCTCCTATGTGGAAGACGGCCTCGTTCAGTCCATCAGGATATCGACACGACCCGATTACATCGATGAGGCCCGCATCGGCCTGCTGAGTCATTACAACGTCACGACGGTGGAAATCGGTGCCCAGTCAATGGTGGATGATGTACTGCAACGCTCACGGCGGGGACACACCGCTGACGACGTGAGAAGATCTGTCAGACTCCTGAAGGAATCCGGCTTTGAAACGGGGATACATCTCATGGCGGGACTTCCCGGCGATACGAGGAGGAGATTCATGCACACCGTGGAAGAAACGGTGAAGATGAAACCGCATACCGTTCGTATTCACCCCACGCTCGTACTAAAAGATACCGAACTGGGAGAGATCTTCCTGAGAGGTGACTACCACCCGCTATCGCTTGATGAAGCGGTCTGCCTCTGCAGGGATGCCTGTATCCGCCTGAGGAGTGCGGATATCTCTGTCATACGGCTCGGTCTCCATATTTCAGAGGAGATGGGTACAGAGGGTTCTGTCGTGGCGGGACCCATGCACCCGGCCTTCGGGACCCTTGTGGAGGCATCACTGTTCCTCCGTATGGCATCACAGCTACTGGACGAGGCACACAGGCCGGAGGGAGCAATCACCTTCTCGGTATCACCACGGGATGTATCCCGCATCCGCGGATTGAGAAACAGTAACCTGTCGATATTGAGAGACCGATTTTGCCTATCGGACATCCGAATTGTGCAGGGTCCCCTGCAGGCACGAGAGACACTCATACTGACGGTATCGGGAAAAACCTATACAACAGACGTGAAATCATGTAGCCTTGAAGCGTAACGGCGTCACGGAGGGGCCTCGATCATCGGTCCGAAGGGATTTCACATGCAGTCACGAGGAGTACAACGTGTTTAAATCCGGATTTATCGGGATACTGGGGAGACCCAATGTGGGAAAATCGACCCTCCTCAATGAAATAATCGGCGAAAAGATCGCCATCGCCACACACAAGCCTCAGACAACGAGGAACCGGATCACGGGGATCAAGAATACCGACGAGGGTCAATTCGTCTTTCTCGACACACCGGGCATACACCATACGCGATCACCACTGAACCGACGCATGGTGGCAACATCCATGAGCACCATTGGAGAAGTTGACCTCATTCTCTTCCTGACAGAGGCCGGCTCCGAACTGAACGATGACGATCATCTTATTATCAAGACGTTAAAAGAACAGTCAGTCCCCGTCATTCTCGCCATAAACAAGATAGATCTCATAGACAAGGATGCACTCCTCATCCTGATGGACCGGATGAGCCGCCTCTATAGCTTTGCCGACATAGTCCCCCTTTCCGCCCTCAAGGGATTCAATGTGGACAGGCTGCTCGATGTGATCGGCACCATACTCCCCGAAGGACCGTGCTATTTTCCAGACGACATGATCACCGAATCGTCGGAACGGTTCCTGGCGGCCGAAATAATCAGGGAAAAGATAACCCTCATGACGAGTCAGGAGATCCCTTATGTTTCGGCAGTGGTCGTCGATTCCTTTCAGGAAGATGAACGGAAAAATCTGATTCGTCTTCAGGCAACAATACATGTCGAGAAAAACTCACAAAAGGGTATTATTATCGGAGCCAGGGGAAGCATGTTGAAACGGATCGGCACCCAGGCACGGCTGGAGATGGAACGGTTCTTTGCGGCACGCATATACCTGGAACTCTTCGTAAAGGTAAAGAAGGACTGGACGAGAGACGCACGGGTACTTGAGGAATTCGGATACCAGAAGCGGTAGGAGCCCGATACAGTGAAACCGATTATCGCAATTATTGGAAGGCCAAATGTAGGAAAGTCGACACTCTTCAATCGTCTCGCCAGGCGAAAGAAGGTCATTGTCATCAATCAGCCCGGCGCAACGAGGGACAGAAATTACGCCGATGCCTCATGGCAGGACAGGACCTTTACGATCATCGATACCGGGGGCTTTGAACCCACCTCTTCAGACACCATGCTTACACAGATGCGGCGGCAGACAGAACTCGCCATCGAAGAGGCCGACGCCATTATATTCCTCATGGACGGCAAGGAAGGTCTCGCCCCGGCAGATATCGATACCGCCGACATGCTGCGAAAGACCAGAAAAAAGGTCATGTATACGGTCAACAAGATAGACGGGCCGAAACAGGAGATGCTCACCTTTGACTTCTATCGCCTGGGGATTGATCACATCCACAGTATTTCAGCCGAACACGGTCTCGGCATCGGTGACCTCATGGACGAACTGGTGGAGGACCTCCCGCCCACAGCGGAGGAAGATGAGGACCGCAACCGTATACGAATAGCCGTCATCGGGAAACCCAATGTGGGGAAATCGTCACTCATCAACAGGATACTGGGGTACGACAGGACCATAGTGACTGCGATACCGGGGACAACCCGGGATTCCATCGACACACCCTTTACACTGCAGGGAAGAGACTACCTCCTCATTGACACGGCAGGAATCAGACGAAAGAGCAGGATCAGTCTCACACTGGAGGCCTACAGTGTCGTCGAGGCGATAAAGACACTGAACCGGTGCGACATAGCCCTCCTTGTCATCGACGCCGAAGAAGGCGTCAGCGAGCAGGACACAAAGATAGCGGGGCTTGCCTATGAACGGGGAGCGGCGTGCATCATCATATTGAACAAATGGGACCTCATTGAAAAAGACGACACCACTATCGGAAAACATATCGGACATATAAAGGATCGATTTAAATATCTCGATTTCGCCCCCATCACATCGGTTTCGGCCCTGTCGGGGCAGCGGGTCGTCAAGATATTCGACATCATAGACAGGGTCCACCGGCAATATGTAACGCGGGTCTCCACATCGAGGTTGAACAGGCTCATCGTCGACGTGACGGCGAAGATGCCGCCGCCGCGTCACAGAAACAGGCCCAACAAGATCAGCTATGCAACACAGACCTCGGTGGCGCCTCCCACTTTTGTGTTCTTTGTACGGGAGCCGAAGGCGATCCACTTTTCCTATGAGCGATATCTTGCCAACAGAATACGTGAAGAACTCGGCTACGATCTCGTACCCCTTCGAATCTTTTTCAGAAAAAAGAACAGCTGACCGGTAGACCCTTCCATATGGTCGCTAACTCCTTAATAGCATGAAATTTATCGCTTGACTTGAAAGGGTAATAGCATTATAAAGCTAAGTTCAGTGACAATTCCCCAACAAAATAAGGAGGAGAGGCATATTATGAAAAACAACGTCACGAAGCTTTTTGTTACCGCGGTATTCATGATCTCAGTTCTGACAATGGTTTCGGTACCCGCCATGGCTGCCGACACGATCAAACTTGGTGTCGCCGGCGCGCACAGTGGAGACCTTGCATCCTATGGTATCCCGTCTGTGAAGGCCGCCGAACTCGTGGTGAAGGACATCAATGCAAGAGGTGGCATTGACGGCAAGCAGGTCGAGCTATTCGTCGAAGATGATGTCTGTAAACCCGAAGTCGCTACCAACACGGCGACAAAACTGGTTTCTCAGGGTGTGCATCTCGTCATGGGACACATCTGCAGCGGCGCCACCAAGACCGCCCTGGGAATTTACAAGGATGCGAATATTATCTGCATGTCACCATCGGCAACGAATCCTCCTCTGACGCAGAGCGGCGACTACCCCAACTTTTACCGAACCATCGCCTCCGATGACGCGCAGGCACAGCTGGAAGTCGATTACGCCCTCGATGTGCTAAAGGTAAAGAAAATAGCGGTTCTCCACGACAAGGGCGACTACGGCAAGGGACTCGCCGAGTTTGCCAAGGGATTCATAGAAAAAGATCCCCGGGGGGAAGTGGTGCTCTATGAAGGTGTCACACCGGGAGCCGTCGACTATTCGGCCGTCGTGCAGAAGGTCAGACGATCAAAGGCCGAAGCCGTCATTTTCGGGGGATATCACCCCGAGGCATCAAAGATAATAATGCAGATGCGAAAGAAACGTATGAAAACCCTCTTTATCTCCGATGACGGCGTTAAGGATGACACATTTATCAAGGTGGCAGGTAAATATGCCGAGGGCGTTTACGCCACGGGTCCTAAAGATACCTCCAGTAATCCCATGGCCATCGCTGCGACCAAGGCACACCAGAAGGAATACGGCGCCGATCCCGGTGCGTTCTTCCTGAACGCCTACGCTGCCACTCTTGCCCTGCTCACTGCTATCGATAATGCGAACTCTACCGATTATGCGGCCATCGAAACGGCGCTGAAGACAAAAGATGTGGAAACCCCCCTGGGAAAGATCAGGTTTGACGACAAGGGCGATGCCATCGGCATTGGGTTCTCCATATATCAGGTACAGAAGGGCGTCTACGTAGAAGTCAAATAGCAGCCACAGAGGCCGGTTTTGTTTGTTGGTTTGAAACTGTCAGGGACAGGTCGTTGCAGACTGTCCCTGATCTATTGATAATTTGCTGTTATCCTCGAGACATCCCCCGATACAGGGTTGCAGGTAATAAGCGAAAAGAGTAAAAAATGGATTATTTTCTTGAGTTGTTCCTGGGCGGACTCACACGCGGTAGTATTTATGCCCTCATTGCCCTCGGATATACCATGGTCTACGGCATCATCGAACTGATCAACTTTGCCCATGGTGAAATCTATATGATCGGTGCCTTCACCGCATTGATCGTCATCTCGGTACTCACCTTGATGGGCATGAATACCATTGCCATACTTGTCATTGCGGGGGTAATAGCCGTGATCTATTCGTCCGCCTACGGATACACCGTTGAAAAGATCGCCTATAAACCACTCAGAAATGCACCGCGATTATCCGCACTCATCAGCGCCATAGGGATGTCTCTCTTTCTTCAGAATTACGTCCTGCTGGCCCAGACATCGGATTTTCTTCCCTTCCCCAATCTGATACCCGATTTTGAATTCATGGAACCCATTGCCTATATTATCGGGTCAACGGACCTTGTCATCCTCATAACAACGACTATCGTCATGATCGGTCTCACCTTCCTGATCAAATTTACGCGGATCGGGAAGGCCATGCGGGCAACATCGCAGGATAAGACGATGGCCATGCTGACCGGTGTCGACGTCAACCGGGTTATCTCCGTTACCTTCATCGTCGGTTCGGCCACGGCGGCGATCGGGGGGGTTCTCATCGCCTCCCACATAGGCATGATCAACTTTTACATCGGGTTCATCGCGGGCATTAAGGCATTTGTGGCGGCGGTGCTGGGCGGCATCGGCAGTATTCCCGGCGCCGTCCTGGGGAGTTTCGTCCTCGGATGGACGGAGAGTTTTGCAACGGGATATGTATCGAGTGATTATGAAGACGTCTTTGCCTTTATCTTTCTTGTATGTATCCTGATTTTCAGACCCGCCGGCATACTGGGTCGTTCCGAGAGGCATGAGGTCTAGAGGATATAGGAAGCAGGGAAAGTTCATACATGTTTTTAAATCTGAATCAAATTAAAAAATCCTTTTTCGTCTCGCTCTGGTTCATGTTTCTGACATTTCCCATCATGGTAATCCGTGTCAATCCCATTGAAAAGATCATCGAGTGGCGATGGAATAATCTTCTGCTCGTCGGTGTGGGATCGTTTCTCATTTCCATCCTGTGGAACTACATGATGCAACGGAGGGATTACGGAAGCAAGGCAGCGGAATCGGGAATGGAAAAGGTCCCCAGTATGCATCGGCTCATGCACGACAAGCGGATCTATGTCCCCGTCCTCTCTGTTGTGGGACTCATTACCCTTATCTTTCCCCTGGTCTTTTCCATGTACCAGACAAACATTCTCGTCACGGCACTGATATACGTCATGCTGGGACTGGGACTCAACATAGTGGTCGGTCTCGCCGGCCTCCTCGATCTGGGATACGTTGCCTTCTATGCCGTGGGGGCCTATACCTATGCCCTGCTGAATTATCATTTCGGGTTCACCTTCTGGATGGTCCTTCCCATCGGCGCGGCACTGGGGGCACTCTTCGGCATCCTCCTGGGCTTCCCGGTACTTCGACTGCGGGGCGATTATCTCGCCATCGTCACGCTCGGCTTTGGTGAGATCATACGTCTCATACTGGAAAACTGGAACGAATTCTCCTTCGGTCCCAGTGGCATTGCACATATACCGAGGCCGTCCTTTTTCGGTATGGATCTGTCTGTGTATTCCGCCACGATATACATTTACTATATCATGATCGCGCTCTGTCTCTTTACCATCTTCGTCGTCAATCGACTCCAGGATTCACGTATCGGTCGTGCCTGGATCGCACTGAGGGAGGATGAAACTGCCTGCCAGGCAATGGGCATCGACAAGGCACGGACGAAACTGACCGCCTTCGCCCTGGGGGCCACCTGGGCAGGGATGGGTGGTGTCCTCTTCGCCGCAAAGACAACCTTTGTAAACCCCGCAAGTTTTACCATCTGGGAATCGATTATCATACTGTGTATCGTCGTTCTGGGCGGTATGGGCTCAATCGTGGGTGTCATATCGGGTGCCCTCGTACTGATCCTTCTTCCCGAGTATCTCCGTGCCTTCTCCGAATATCGCATGCTTGCCTTCGGCATACTGCTGGTTGTCATGATGGTCTTTCGCCCCGGCGGAATCGTCAGTGACGTGAGGCGCACATACCAATTCAAGGGATCGACCAGGACAAAGAGCTGATGAATATGGAACCGATACTGAAAGTACAGAACCTGAGTATGGATTTCGGAGGCCTGAGGGCACTGGACGGCGTAGATCTCGATGTCGCTCAGGGAGAGATTGTGGCACTTATCGGCCCCAACGGCGCGGGCAAGACTACCTTTTTTAACTGCATCACCGGCATCTTTCCTCCCACCGAGGGAGATGTATTGATTACTCCGCCGGGGAAGAAGAAATCCAAGCGGCTCAACGGCGTCAAGCCAAACAAGGTAACGGAAAAGGGGCTGGCACGGACCTTTCAGAATATCCGTCTCTTTGCCAATATGACGGTCCTTGAAAATGTCATGATCGGCCATCACTGCCGCATGCACAGCGGAATACTGGGTGCCGTTCTCAAGGGCACGTCCACCGTCAGGGAGGAGGCATGGGTCGTCGAAAACAGCTACCTTATCCTGGAAAAGATCGGTCTCGCCGACGTGGTCAACGAATTTGCAAAAAATCTCCCCTACGGTGCCCAGAGGCGCCTCGAAATCGCCCGGGCCATGGCGACGGATCCCTTTCTCCTGCTTCTCGATGAACCGGCGGCGGGAATGAACCCCCACGAAACGGAAGAACTGGACGAACTGATACGGAAGATCAGGGAACAGGAAAAGATCTCCATCCTCCTCATCGAGCACGACATGAAACTGGTCATGAGTCTCTCTGACAGGATATTTGTCGTTGATTACGGAAGAAAAATAGCACAGGGGACACCTGACGAAGTGAAGAACAACAGATCGGTGATCAAGGCCTATCTGGGAGAAGATATTGATGCTTAAGCTTACAGACGTTGAGACATTCTATGGAAACATACAGGCGCTCAAGGGTGTGACACTGGAAATCTCGGAGAATGAAATTATTACCCTCATCGGTGCCAACGGCGCGGGAAAGACCACCACGCTGATGGCCGTCTGTGGGGTCGTTCCCCCACGATCAGGTGAGATCCTCTTCATGGGCGATCCGATTACCGGCATGCCCCCCGATAAGATCGTTGCACGGGGGATATGTCAGGTCCCGGAGGGGCGTCGTATTTTCCCCTATCTCACCGTCCTTGAAAATCTCGACATGGGGGCCTATCTTCGAACGGACAGCCCCGAAATAAAAAAGGATATTGACTATGTGTTTCATCTCTTTCCCATACTCGCCGAACGGCGGCATCAGGTCGGGGGGACACTGAGCGGCGGAGAACAGCAGATGCTGGCCATATCGAGGGCGCTCATGGCCAGGCCGAGGCTCCTGCTGCTCGACGAACCATCACTGGGACTCGCCCCCCTGGTGGTCAAGCTGATCTTCGAGATCATCAAGAAAATAAACGCAGAAAATAACACGACTATCTTTCTTGTCGAGCAGAATGCCAATCTGGCGCTGCAGGTTGCGGACAGGGGCTATGTCATGGAAAACGGCCGTATAACCATTTCCGACTCCTCCAAGAATCTTCTTTCCAACGAAAAAGTGAGAAGTGCCTATCTGGGAGGAGTTTAAGGATATGCTCCCATACGACGCTTCAGACACACACCGGAACAGTGTATCATCCTTCTCTGAATACCCTGCAAAATTACTTGCCCCTTCCACCCTTTTCTGTTTAAAGTAGGGCCCGGCAAACTGTTAAGGGGGAGACATGCGATACCCATATATCAGACTATTGGTCCTTCCACTGCTTTTTCTCATGTTGTTCGTGCAGATATCACCTGCCGAGAAAAGGCCGACGGCGATCGGGATCGTCGCCCCCCTGACCGGCGCCGACGGATCTTTTGGACAATCGGTACACCGGGCAATCATGATTGCCCATGGCTTCAAACCGGCAGTACTGGACCAGCCCGTCGAACTCCATTTTTTCGACACACAGAGTGACGATGATCTGACAGCTCAGGGGGCAGGATTACTGATCAAAAAGCATAACGTTTCGGCGGTCATCGACGGATCACCCGGGTCTGCCATGTTAGCGGGGAGCAGCGTCGCCGCGCGGGAGAAAACCCCCATACTCTTTCCCTATGTCGATTCTCCGCCGGCAGGACAGGCTAACCGGTATACCTTCATCATCGGCCCGCTGGATTCCTCCGAGTCAAAGGCCGCAGCGCTCTTCGCCACCGAGATTCTGGGGGCAGGCAGGGCGGCGGTGATGATTGATGTCTCACAGGATTACTCACTGCGTCTTTCGAGCGTCTTCATGGAAACCTTCATCGACCGGGGGGGTACGATTGTCTCGGTCACCTACTGCCAGTCGAAGGACCGGACACTGTCCGAACAGATTACGTCACTCAGTACAGCAAAACCTGATCTTCTCTATATGGCCGATTATCCCCCCACGGTCGTACTGACATGTCAATCCCTGCTGGAGGCAGATCTCAGGATTTCCGTTATTGCATCCGTCAAGGCATCGACGAACGAATGGATAAAAGAGGGGAAAGACGCCGTAGAGGGACTCACCATACCCGGGCATTTTGACCGCCAGGCGGCAACATCAGAACGGGCACAGCGCTTTATCGAGGCATATGAGGAGGGAACGGGAGAAACAGTGACGAACATCCAGGCACTGGCCGCCGATGCATACTTTCTGCTGGCAGATGCCATTGAACGGTCACAGTCGCCTGTGGGATACAAAGTCAGAAAGGCCCTTACCAAGACAGTAAACTTCGATGCCCTGACAGGAAGAATCACTATTGACACCAAGGGAAGGGTCATGAGAGATGTCGTTTTTCACCGCATACAAGAGGGCAAACCGGAATATCTGACGAAGCTTATCCCCTGACAGGAACCGCTTTTCTATTCGCCATCTCCTCCCCTAGGCCTGAGGTTTCTTTTTTCACTAAAGGTTTCGTTCACAGCTCCCGCCCGCGTGGACATACGCATCTCCCCTTCCACCACGCATCCCTTTTCCATTGCGATGATGTCCGAAGATATATCCCCTCTTATTCTGCCCTTTCTCCGAATTTCGACGTGCCGGGCGGTAACGATATCCCCTTCCACTTCACCTTCGACAATCACATAGGGTGCCGTCACCCGGCCTACCACCTTCGCCGTCTCTTCAATCCAGACGAGGCCGCCGATGCCGATCTCTCCCTCATAATTTCCCACGATACGGAGACTGTCATCCCCTGTTATGGAACCCGTGAATTTTGCTTCTGATGAAATAATGGATGGTGTGCTTCCAATACGATCTTCAAGTCTCTGATTCTTCATACTTCTAAACTGTACTTCCTTTCGTTATACAAGCAGGATCTTGTCGAGAAACTCCTTCGTCCGTTCACTCTTGGGGTTCTTGAAAAAGCTGACATCGGTACCACGCTCGATTATCTTCCCCCGCTCCATAAAGATGATTTCGTCGGCCACTTCCCGTGCGAAACCCATTTCATGCGTTACCACTACCATGGTCATACCCGATTTTGCCAGATCAATCATGACATCGAGCACCTCTTTTATCATTTCCGGATCGAGGGCCGACGTGGGCTCGTCAAAGAGCATAATTTCCGGTTCCATGGCGAGGGCGCGCGCTATGGCGACGCGCTGCTGCTGACCACCGGAGAGATTTCCGGGAAACTTCTGTGCCTGTTCGGGGATACCGACCCGCTCCAGGAGTTCGAGGGCCTTCTTTTCCGCCGCTTCCTGAGAAACCTTCAGGACCTTTATGGGCGCAATGGTGATATTCTGCAATATCTTCATGTGCGGATAGAGTTCAAACCGCTGAAAGACCATACCCATCTTCTGTCTCAGCTTTATGAGATTGGTAGATGGGTCATTGAGAGAGATCCCGTCAACGATGATGTCCCCCTCCTGAAATGGTTCCAGACCGTTGAGGCATTTGCAGAGCATACTTTTCCCGGCACCCGAGGGACCGCAGATGACCACCACCTGCCCCTTTTCGATCGTTTCACTGACATTCTCCAGAACCCTGAAGCTTCCAAACCATTTACTGACATTTTGTATCTCTATCATTTGGCGATCCCTTTCTTGGCTTCCAGTCTCTTGCTCAATTTGCTCATAGAGTAGCAGAAAATGAAATATACCACCCCGATGAAGGCATACAGTTCGAGACTCCTCATTTCCCGTGCATCGACGATGCTGGCCGATCTCAGGAATTCCTTCACCCCTATAACATAGGCCAGAGACGTATCCTGAAACACGACGACGGCCTGGGTGAGCAGTGACGGCACCATATTACGCAGTGCCTGCGGTATGATGATATAGCGCATCGTCTGGCCGTAGGTAAATCCCGTTGAATAGGCTGCCTGCATCTGTTCCTTCGATATGGATTGAATACCCGCCCGTATGATCTCTGCAAAATACGACGCCTCAAATATGACAAAGGCAACACTGGCGGAGAAGAAATCCCCCATGGGCCTTCCCGCCAGCAGGGGCACCAGGAAATAGAACCAGAATATGACCAGGAGGAGCGGAAGACTCCTGAAAAAATTGACGAACAGTGTGGCAGGATAATAGATTAACTTGTTCGAACTCAGTCTCGCCATTCCCACGATTATACCGAGGAGCATCCCCCCCGTTATACCGATAACGGCAAGCTCGAACGTGGTGAGCAACCCCTGCATGAGAAAGGGAAAATTATCGTAAATTACCTTCCAGTCAAATGTCCCCATATAGTACCTGCCTTATCTCCGTGTTATCAGTCCCGGTACGGCCAGTCTGTTTTCAACGAGCCCCATAATCATCACGACGACCAAAGTAATAATCATATAGACGATACAGGCTCCGGTTGTGGCCTCTATACCGTGAAAGGTGTATGCCTCTATCTGCTGACTCATAAAGGTCGTTTCCAGAACGGCCACCGTCATTGCCAGGGAGGTGTTCTTGAATACCGTCAGACACTCCGTCGTCAGTGGAGGTATGACCAACCGTATCGCGTAGGGAATGATGACATACCAGTAGGTCTGAAACTGCGTAAACCCCGTGCTCAGAGCGGCGTTGTACTGGTCGTCCGGTATCGACTGCATCCCCGCTCGAATATGTTCCGCCACACGCGAAGATGTATACAGCGAGAGACCGACGACAACGATCCAGAATTCCGAATTGGGTATCTCTCGATAGAGATACATCTCCCACGAATGGGGCAATATCCGAGGGGCTGCAAAGTACCAGAAGAAGAGCTGTACCAGAAGCGGGATATCCCTGAACACTTCGGTATACCCGGTGGCAAAGAGACGAAAGGGTTTCCAGGGAGTCACCCTCAGCGTACCGATAAGTGTACCCAGAAACAATGCTATGAACCAGCATATAAGACCCAGCTTGATGGTAACCCAGATACCCTCGAGCATCCAGGAACCGTAGGGATCGGCCCACAGTATGGACCACTTGAAATCATAGGATAACATGTATCATTTCCCTTCGCTTATATGAGACGGAGGAGTCCGGTCTCAGTAACATACCGCCGAACTCCTCCAGGCTCGCTTACAGATTAGGGCCAGGCCTGCAGTTTCATCAGGGTCCTTGCCTCATTGGTCATGGGATAGGGAACCACTCCCTTGGCACCAAACCATTTATAATAGAGCTTGTTATACCTGCCATCCTTAACCATGGCGATGATCTGGGCGTTGATGAAATCACGGAAATTGGAATCGTTTTCCCGGACGATGTAGGCATAGGGATCATAGGTGATCAGACCGCCTGCCAGTTGATAGTCCTTGGGATTGGGTGCCTTGGCCCTCAGCCCTGCAAGCAGAATTCCATCGGTGCAGTAGGCATCGACAACCCCTTTCGCCAGCGCCAGCATTCCCTGCGAATGCTCCTGATAGACGACAATCTCGGCAGGGGGCTTGATCTTACCAGCGGCGTTGAGATCACGGATGGCCTTTTCATTGGTCGAGCCCTGGGCGGCTCCGACCCTCTTACCCGGGAGGCTCTTGTATCCGGTAATCCCGCTCCCCTTCTTGACCAGCAGCTGAGTTCCCGTGAGGAATATGGTCAGTGTAAAATCGACGGTATCCTCACGCGCGACGGTATGGGTGGAAGACCCGCAGACAATATGCAGGGTTTTGTTGGCGACCAGCGGAATCCTCGTCTTGGGATTGACGGTCTTGAAGGTTACCTTGATCGGTTTGCCCAGCTCCGCTTCCAGTGCCTTGCGGAATTCTTCCGCCATGTCCAGGCTGAATCCCGCCCGCTTGTTGTCTTTGTCATAAAAACCGAAGGGAATGGCCCCATCCCTCACTCCAACCATGAATTCTCCCTGATCGGCAATTTCATCCAGTGTGCCTCCGAATACGGCCGGAGACAGGCAAAAGATGAATACTATTGCCAGAATAAAACATAGACCTCTTCTCATTTCACATCTCCTTTCTGTTAGTATGAAAAAAATTCATTACCAAACACTGCAACAAACACTGGGCCTAACATAGCAGGCCTTTGCTACACCAAAGAGGTAAATCAAACCGCATGGGTAAAAAATATCCGTTCTTGAGAAAACGACATCACTTGGAAATCTTCACACAGCAGTCAAAGATATTCGCTCAACTCATGCGAACATGAAAGCACGCCATATATCTTCATATGCATGGGGTAACCCACCTGAGGTTCAACAACAGAATCATACTGTTTCGCTGCATATATGAGAGGTCTTCCTGGAGGGATCTCCCCCACAGGACAAGAGATGTAATGAAAAAGTGTCAGAATCATAGCAGATTACCCACACTCCTGGAGATTGAGGATTGAGAATAGACCATACTTTCCTGCCTATGTCAACAGATTTCTGGCCCTCCTCCTGCACGGGCAATACTATTATAGTAATGTACTTTTTGTTATAGTAACTCTTACCACACGTCAAATAGACTTGTCAAGCACAATATGGCTCGTACATAATCGACAGTACCACAACCGTGTCATGCTCTCTCCCGAAACGATATTATTATTTTCAGACAGTTACAGCCCTCCACCGGCAGAGGCACCGATATGATCATTATCGTTGGGTCCATGGGGGGTTACGTCTCATCACTGCATTCGTTCTCCACCGGTAACCTGATAAAGACCTTCGTACCCGCATCGACACGACTCTCTATCCTGATGGAACCACCGTGCGCCTCCACAATTCCCTTGGCGATGGAAAGACCCAGCCCGGTCTTTCCCTGTTCCTTCCCGGTCGTGTAAAAGGGATCAAAGACATGCCGGATTACATCACCGGGGATACCGCAGCCGGTATCGGCAAAGGTCAGTTGCAGAAATCCCCTTCCCAGCCTGTCCCTGACACGTCGTGAACGTATGATAATCGTCCCCCCATGGGGCATAGCCTCGATAGCGTTGGAGAGCACATTGATGAAGGTCTCTCTCATACGGGCACTATCCATGACCATGACAGTCCTGCCGGCATATATCTTCCGCACCACCTCAACCTGTCTGAGTCTGATCTGACATTCCAGATCCGAAACTATATCGTCGATCATATCGGTGCAATGTATCATATCAACCATCTTCGGATCACAGGACATGCGGGAAAAGGCACAGAGTCCCCCTACCACATGTTCTGCTCTCAGGGCATCCCCCATGATCCGTTCCGAACCATCGACGATCCGTGCATCACCGGGTGCTGCGGACTGCATATACCCTATCTCTTTCATTATGCTCGAAAGTGGGGCGGAGAGGTTACCGACAATACCCGCCGCCATGGTCTGCAGCGAGGTCGTCCGCTCCGCTTGAGAAAGGTCCTGCTGAATCCTGCCCAGCTCTTCCGTCTTCGTGGCAATGGTTTCTTCCATACGATCATTCAGATCCTGCAGGGCGCTGTGTTTTCTATCCAGTTCATCCACCAATTCCCTGTTCTTCCTGCGGAGTTCGTACATTTCCAGGGCATTGGCTATAGAATTTCTCAGCTCATCATTATGCCACGGCCTTACAATCATCCGATCGATCCTTCCTTCATCCATGGCGGAGACGATGGCATCTCTGTCCTCACATCCCGACAGTATCACCCTGACGGCATGGGGCCATCTCCTCTTGACCCGTCTGAGAAACTCGATACCGTCCATCCCGGGGACCCGGAAGCCCGAAATCACGACCTGGATGGGAGTAACAGTACCCAGTATTTCCAGCCCCTCTCCCGGCGATGATGCCGTTATCGTCTCGAAGCGGTCTTCAAAGAAGACCCGCTCCATCGCCCTGAGTATCTTCTTTTCACCATCGACGACCAGTATCTTCTTGGCGTCCATACTCTTCCCCATGTGCAGTATACCTTAGTGAAACGGTATCCTGACGGTGCATGTCGTTCCCGATCCCGGTGTACTGATAACCGTGATTTCGCCACGATGACTCTCCACTACCCGGCGGGCCACGGTCAAACCGAGCCCCGTCGCCCTCTCACCTTCCTTCGTCGTAAAGAAGGGATCGAATATCTTTTCCAGAACCCCTGCCTCAATTCCGGGCCCCGTATCGGTGACGGATATAGATAGGTACGCTTCATCGCTGCAGGTCTTGACACGGAGCTTCCCGGTTTCTCCGGCCGCTTCCACTGCATTGACCAGTATATTCATGCATGCCTGTTTGATCCGTCCCATATCGCACAGCAGTGGCGGCACGGTTCCAAATTCCTTCGACACCGTCGGTGTCCATCCCATGTCGTGCGATACCGCCGCTATTGCGTCTTCCAGTGCCTCATTGATATCTCCCGGTCTATATGCCCCTCGCTCCGGTTGCGAGAAGGAGTCCAGGGCACGAATAATGCCAGTTATCTTTTCAGCACCTTCAGCGGATTCGGACAGAAGGGACGGCATATCCTTGAGAATATGATCGATCTTCAATGTCCGTCTCTGCTCACTCAGTTCATCAAGCGGTACCGATGTATCGAAGGTGGTGATAAGCTCATCCTGCAGCTCCGTAAATTGCGTTAACCGCTGGGCGTACTGTTTCAGGACACCCAGGTTGCTCGCAATATACGCGAAGGGTGTGCCGATTTCCCGCCCCATTCCTGACGCGACCATGGAGACGGAACGCGCCAGTTCACGTTCCAGGCGTTCAAGCAGTTCTGGGCGAAGATCCCGATGCTCATCGCGGTCACACCCGGCTTCCTTCCACGATTCGACCTGGCCGTCCTTCCTCGGTCTCGTAACGTCCCGAAGGGACAGGAGATGCAGCGTCTCTCCGCCCATTGCAACGCCGGTGGTACGTACCTCCGCCACCAGAGGACTCCCCTTCCCGCCGGGCATGTCCATGTCTCGTGTCTCCCCCGGCTGGAGTGGACAGGGAAAGGTCGTACCGATGAGTTCATCCCGCTGTGCGCCCAGCAGTGACGCTGCGGCATGATTGACGTAGAGGATACGCCCCTCCCGGCTCGTCACCACCATGCCGTCTGCACAGTGAGCAAGAAGAACTTCGAAGTTAAGTCTGTCTGTATCCGCCGATTCGTTCATAATGCCCTGATGGTCTGCGATCAGAGTGCCTACCGCTTGATGATAAACCGTGAAACGATGCTTCCCGAAAGCCAGGCGACAATGGGGATGAGAAGCACGACGACGAAGAAGAGGATCTTCATTGTGGTCAATGGTGCGAATGCCTCAGAGGAATCTATCTTCGCAACGAGGCACCATTTCATTTCGGGAATATTACACCCCACACCGATAACTTCAACATCCCGGTAATCCTTGAACACAATGGGTTCTCTCGCCCGGTGCTCCGTCCCGATGCTCTTGTAATTCTGCAGGCACATCCTGGTATTTTTTGTATTGTCATAGAGTTTCAGAAAGGTATCCTTCGTGAACCGTGAGGGGGTTATCATGTATCCATCTCTGTTCACCAGGTAAATCTCACCCGTATTACCCAGTCCCGTTCTGTCGGTGGTTATCCTGTTCAATATATGGAGACTCACCCGGGCAACGATTACCCCCAGGATATCTCCCCCTCCTTCCGCTACCACGGGAGAGGAAAATGCAATGGAATACAATTTTTTATCATCGGAAACATGGGCACCCTTGATAAACACGCCCTTTTCCCCTCCAATGAACATGTCGTCTCCACTCTTATCCCGGCCGATGTCCCCTCCGTCGCTGGACGCAATGATGATACCATTTTTGTTTAAAACCATGATATCATATATATTTTTCATAATACTCACGGTATTTTCCAGCCTTCGTGTGACGTCAGCATATTTTTCTTCACACTGGTCCGTACTGACATTAATCAGCAATCGTTCGATGACGACGCTTTTGGATAATTGTTTGATATTTTCCTTGTTGGAATCGAGAAAGGTCTGTATATGGTGTGCCCTCGACTGGGCCGTCGTCGTCAGGTGGGCCAGGATGGCATGTTCCATATCTTTCTTACCTATAATGTAAACGGGAGGACCGATGACGGCTGTAAATACTATTGCCGTCAGAAAAAAGGACAGAACAACCGTGTTGATCACCTTCATGGCATCACCAGCCGATCATGGGAAATCTCATTCCGTGCTCATGGTCCTGTCATAGTACTGAAAGTTGTTTCTTCCCTGCTTCTTGGCATCATACATGGCATTGTCGGCATGTTTCATGAGCGTTTTTATATCGGTTCCATGCTCGGGGTAGAACGTTACTCCCATACTGACCGTGACGACAATTGTATGCCCCTTTATTACAAAGGGCCGCTGAATCTCTGTGACGATCTTAGCGGCAACTTCGTCCGTATCACCTCTATGACGTATCTCCGGCAAGAGTATCGAAAACTCATCCCCTCCCATGCGCGCAACGGTATCGCTTCTCCTGAGAAGATCCTTCAGGCGCTTCCCCACCGCCTCCAGCAAATAATCTCCCATGTTGTGACCCAGGGAGTCATTAACCTCTTTAAAATTATCCAGATCGAGCATCATGACGGCCAGTTTTGTCGCATTCCGCCGGGCATGAGCCAGTTCAAGGTTCAGGCTGTTATTGAATAACAACCTGTTCGGCAAACCGGTCAACTGGTCGTGAGTCGCTATATAGGCAAGGCGCTTTTCCACCTCTTTTCGTTCGGTAACGTCAACCCAGTTGATCAGGTGAGAGGTAACCCTGCCGTCAATGATTATCGGTGTAGAGGTCACCTCAACCCAGAACAGGTCTCCCTTCGCATTTTGATAGGTCTGTTCGGCATTGTCTGTCTGCCTGCTTTCCAGTAATTCTTCAAGACCCGTGTAGGCCGTCTCCGGAGATTCATCGGCAGTCCAGGGATAGGGAACCCCCGTCCCCTTGAGACGGTCAGCGGAAAAACCCGTCAGCTCTTCAAAGGCGGGGTTTGCGTATTGCACCGATGAATCCGGATTGATAACCAGAATCGGGTTGGGAGAATTAGCGAGGACACTGGAAACAAATTCTTCACTGGCATGGAGCTTGTTTGCTACGCCGTGAATATGGAGAGTCACTTCGATTGCAATATGCAACTCCCGCTCACTGAAGGGTTTCACCAAATGGCTGCATGATACTCCCTCCACGCTGTCATGCAGCGATCCCTCATCCCGGTCTGTCAGGGTATGAATAACAGGAACATTGAATTTCCGACGGATTATGCGGGCAGCCTCGACACCATCCATCGGTCCCTGAATTTTCATATCCATGAGCACCAGATCGGGGCAGATATCACCCGTCATCCTGACGGCACCTTCACCGGATGAGGCCGTTGCCAGGACGTCATATCCAAGGGAGAACACCATCCCCGCTATGTCGCGGGCAACAGCGGTCTCTTGTTCGACGACAATGATCCCCTTCTTCATTACTCTCATCTCTTCCTTTTTTTGCGGCTATTGCCCTGTTTAGAAAAGACAAGTCTCCCGGTCCCACTGGCATGCACTATAGCCCATTTCCTTCAAACAGGCAATGACTACCTGAATCTATGGAAATCCTGCGGGGTAACATCGGTTATTGTGTCTCCACATACCACCACCTCCGACATTCACCTTCGTCCCTGCAGGGGAACACTGTTTGGCGATTCGTGCATGATTACCACCGTGGTTTTGCAAAAGGAACTCAGACTCCACCACGCTATTGTAACACTCAAGAAAAACGGGTGATACCACAGGACAGACAGATGTCATGCCATCCTTTGCGGCATATGGAAGAAACTCTGATATGACCTCTGCGGAACCGGCACCATACCCGTCCCGCAGAGATTCATGGGGAACCATTATTCGAGGACGACGAGAACCTGATCGGTCTCGACCTTGTCGTCCTCTTTAACCTTAATTTCCTTGACTACACCCTCTCCGGGTGCGGCAATGGGATTTTCCATTTTCATGGCCTCAAGGATAACGACCTCGTCATCTTCTTTAACTGCATCTCCCACCTTGACGAGAACCTCCATGATAGTCCCCGGCATGGGGGCAACCACTTCTACGCTCATTCCGTACTACCTCCTTTATTAATATATATTCACAAGCCGGACATACCTTTTCCAATCGGTTTATAACAGGTCTTGCAAACTATTCAAGTCATTTTTCCGGTAATGTACCATTTTCACGGCATGAGGCATCATCCGATACCACCATTTCTCCGGACATCGCATAGGGGTTTATCTGTCACAACCGGAGGGAGAAGGGGGTCATATGTCTCTCTTGCATTTTCCCCTTGACTGGTATATAGGAAGGCCTTTATAGTCTGGATCGTAGTGTGTGATAATTGCGAACAGGCATGAACCGGGAAGCAGATCAAATAATATTTTTCAAATAGTATGAGGTGTCTAGATGAGTGATGATCAAACAATGATTAGTGAACTGGTATCGAAGGCGAAGGCTGCGCAGGCCAAGATAGCAAACTACACACAGGAGCAGATCGATGATCTCGCCCTTTCAGTGGCATGGCAGGTCTATAAGGACGATAACATTGCCGTATTGGCCCGGTCCGCCGTTGATGAGACGGGTATGGGTGTCTACGAAGACAAGATCACCAAGCACAAGGTCAAGATACTCGGTGTCTGCCGCGATGTAAAACATGCCAAGACCGTGGGCGTCATAGAGCGTAACGAAGCGACGGGAATTACGAAATATGCAAAACCCGTCGGTGTTATCGGCGCCCTGACACCGGTCACCAATCCTACGGCCACACCGGGCAGTAATGTTGTCGGAATATTAAAAGGGCGGAATGCCGTAATATTTGCACCCCACCCCCGGGCTAAGGGATCGTGCAAGATCGTAACAGACTTCATGCGAGAAGGGCTGAAGAAGGTGGGAGCCCCTCTTGATCTGGTCCAGTTTATAGAGGAACCCAGTATCCCCCGCACCCAGGAGTTGATGCGTCAGGTAGACCTCGTCGTAGCGACAGGTGGTGGTGCAATGGTCAAGGCGGCCTATTCCAGTGGAACACCCGCCTATGGTGTGGGTGCCGGTAATCCCGTCATTATCGTGGCCGAGGATGCCGACCTCCCCGATGCCGCCAGTAAAATCACCATCAGCAAGTCCTTCGACAACGCCACGTCATGCAGTTCGGACACATCACTGGTCATCCAGGAAGGTGTCTATGACTCTCTCGTCTCCGAACTGGTCAAGCAGGGTGGCTACCTCTGTAACGCCGAGGAAAAGGCAAAAATCGAGGAGTGGATGTGGATCCCCACGAAGAACCCCGGGGAACGGGCGTTGAATCTCAAGGTGGTGGCAAAATCGTCACA
>Ga0272441_10003860_pt1 | contig 27920 bp, 29 predicted proteins | sample SSMProp6N_FD_193582 | JGI IMG/M metagenome (GOLD analysis project Ga0272441, IMG submission 193582) | Marine sediment archaeal communities from Little Sippewissett salt marsh, Falmouth, MA, United States - SSM-Prop-6N | ecosystem: Environmental > Aquatic > Marine > Wetlands > Sediment ... | reverse complement strand
TTTCTGTTCAAACGAATAATCTGAGTAATATTTTCTAATTTCGACATATATTGATCTCCTCCCGATTTGTGCAATACTTTGCATTGTAATATTTATTATTATAATATTTCGTATACGAAGTATTATAGGGTAAGAATCTACATTTGTCAAGCTCAATTAATGAACGATAAAAGGTGAATAGCCGACAGTAAAGATACAATAACATTACGAACTATAGTCGAGCTTTTTGTCTTTTATTTTTTAAATCAAAAAATAATTATTATCGGTCCAATGTAATTTTTTTATCAAGGTAACCTTTGGGATAAGCATTTTGACTGTTATTTAATTATTATCATTTACGGTAATAAATAAAGATAATACTTATAGGTATAACTGTATAAAAATTTATGAGCCTATCTGTCGATCTATAGTCAAAAAATTTAAACAATGAATAAGCAAAACGTAAATTAGTGAATTAGTAAATTAAAACCTTTCATGATATAATTAAATCCGAATATTTTTTCAGGAGGTAATAATAATGAATAAAGACTCTTCTAATAAAAAAACAGCTATGGAAAAATTGTTCCACGAGTTTAAAAATGCCTGGACTGAACTATCAGATAAAGACATGGAATTTACATTTTTATTTGCCGGGGAATATAAAAAATTTCTCGATTCCGGGAAGACTGAGAGAGAATGTGTTTTAGAAATCGTTTCTATGGCAAAAAAGAACGGCTTTGAAAATATTGAAGATTTAATAAACAGGAATGAATCTTTGAAAGCCGGTATGAAGATTTACGCTACTTACAGAGAAAAAACTGCCGCATTGTTTGTTATTGGAAATGAATCCATAGAAAAAGGCATGAATATTGTTGGAAGCCACATAGATTCTCCCCGTCTGGATTTAAAAGCATCTCCATTATATGAAGATTCGGAACTTGCTATGTTAAAAACTCATTACTACGGTGGTATAAAAAAATACCAATGGGCCACCATACCACTTTCCATGCATGGTGTCATTGTAAAAAAAGACGGTAACAAAATCACGATTGCCATCGGAGATGAAACCGATGATCCGGTCTTTGTTATAAGTGATATACTGCCCCACCTGGGAAAAGAACAAGCTGTTAAAAAAATAGCAGAGGCAATTACCGGTGAACAACTAAATGTTATCATTGGAAATATGCCTTTAAAAGATAAAAAAATCAAAGAACACATCAAGTTAAATATTTTGAACATCTTAAAAGAGAAATACCATATCGAAGAAGACGAATTTGTTTCCGCCGAGATAGAAGTTGTACCTGCAGGGAAAGCCAAAGATGCCGGATTAGATCGAAGTCTTATTCTCGCTTACGGTCATGATGACAGAGTAAGTGCATTCCCAAGTTTAAAGGGTATTTTTGAGATAAAAACTCCACAAAAAACCGCTGTCACTTTATTTACCGATAAAGAAGAAATTGGTAGTGTTGGAAATACAGGCATGTGTTCCTCTTTCTTTGAAAATACAGTTGCTGAATTAATTGCCCTTGAAAAAAGAGATTACAATGAGATCTATCTTAGAAGATCTTTCGCAAAAACCAGGGTATTATCTGCGGATGTCAATGCAGGTTTTGATCCGAATTTCCCGGAAGTATTTGACAAAAAAAATTCATCTTATTTGGGAAAAGGTGTTATTTTAACAAAATTCACCGGTAGTCGTGGAAAATCTGGCGCCAATGATGCTCATGCCGAATTTGTAGGAGAGATTAAGAACCTTTTTACGGAAAATAATATTGTATGGCAGGCAAGTGAATTAGGAAAGGTAGATGCCGGAGGGGGTGGGACAATCGCCTATATTCTGGCCAATAAAGGTGCAGATGTCATCGATTGTGGTGTTGCTGTATTAAATATGCATGCACCTTTCGAATTGATCAGCAAGGTAGACCTTTTTATGGCCTATAAAGCTTTCAAAGTATTTTTGCAAGGATAGAAGAAATCTATCTTAAATCATTTTTCATCAGCCTTTGTTTGTTTTTTCAAACAAAGGCTGATTTTTTTTATGACTATTTTTTGTATGTAGACCGCTGCTAAAACAAGAAAACAAATAAATTTATTTTTATAAAAAAGAAGGATTTTCCAGTTACAAATGGAATACATATTTAAATATACCTGACAATAAAGGAATCAATTTTAAAACTTGAAAGGAGAAAAAAATGAATAAAATAAAAAATCTATTTATGTTGATTGTAATCCTGATGCTTCTCGCTTTGAACACATTTGCTTATGGTAACCCACTTTTGGAGATTGTACCCGAAAACACACTTGCTGTCTTGGAATTTGCAGATTCAGAAATGATAGAATATTTATCTGAAATGAATCTGGGCTCATTTTCACTTGGAACCGGTGCATCCGATTTAAAAGAATATCAAGACGCCAGGGAAGAGGCAAAAAATAAACTGGGTTATGATGTTCTAGACCCGAAATTTATTGAAAATATTTTTTCTAACGGTACTTTGCTCGCATGTATTGATGTATCAATCGGTGGAGTACCTGAGATATTAATAGCAGTTTCCCCTTCCGATGAACACGCTTTCTTAAAATTCATTGGGGCAGTCGTTGCAAAAAATGATTTAATAGAAGAAATTTCTGAGTATAAAAATATTGAAATTGTGAAAATATTCTTTCCAGAAGATGTCGATGCCGAACCTTTTGATTCAATTTCATATGCTTTCTTAGGAGATGTGCTAGTTCTGGGAAGTAATGCAGTTGCAACAAAAAAAGCCATTGATGTATATCTGAGCGAAAAGAAGTCGTTAACAGAAAATATCGAGTACAACGAAATGAAAGCAAAAACGATGGAAAAAATTGAATTTTCAACTTTTTTCGCCTGCTTATTCAGCCAGGAAATATACAGAGTATTGGATGAATTGGTAGAAGTTGTCGAAGAAGAAGAACTATTGGTCTCCCTTGAGACAAGCCGGGACTCCTTGGAAAATATGGCAAATATAGGAGTGGCCGGTGGTTACCGGGACAAAAGCTTTATAACCTACACCGTTGCTCCAGAGACATCGGAAAAATTCCTGGACCTGTACAGGGAATTGGATACCACTCAGTTACATTCTCTTAAAATGTTTCCCAAAAATACATTTTTCTATATGGCAGGCATCGCTCCTTTCACTTGGGAAGAAATGAGGGAAGATATCATTGATGAGAATCAACAGAACACCCTTGATGAAAATTTAGGTCAGATACGGAATAAAACAGGTGTAGACGTTGAAGGAATTCTCTCTGCAATTCCAAGCCAAGAATTCAGTATCGGCATTTTTGACCCGGCAGGACTTTTCCCAAAAGTAGGATTGCTCTCCGGATTTTACTCATTAGAAAATCTGGAACAGCATGTTTACCCGATTTTTGAAAATTATGCACCTATGATTGGAGGCCAATTATTAGAGGGACAATATGAAGGAGTCCCATATAAAACACTTCCGAATCCCATGTTTCCTGTCGCTTATGGAGTTGTCGGAGATAGACTTGTTGTCTCGACTGGAATCAATGACATGATTGATACTTACCAGGAAAACCGTGAGGCACTGAAAAAAACGGATGCAATCAATTACATGCTTTCCTATCCAAATGTAATGACCCTGTTATATATCGATATGATGCCAATCACCCAAATTGCCGAACGGTTTATACAAATGTCAAAACAATCCCCCCAATCTTCTGGTGATAGTACGGGTGCCGGTTCTAATGAATCTACCCAGGCCATGCTTGAAAACCTAAGAAATCTTAAAAATGTTCTGTTTTGGGCCGGTTTGGAGGAAAATGATGTTTATGCCTGGCTGGAAGTCAACTATCAATAAATTTAAGTCTTTCAGATTCGTTTTGTAGGATAATAATATTGCAAAGCAATGAATATCATTAAATAAAAATAGAGCATCTGAATTAAGTGTATCAATCATTCAAATGCTCTATTTTATTACGACTCTAATTATTCTTACTATCTATCCACAGATTATATCATTAGGCCTCTTAGTTTAACTGCCATATTTATTAATAAGCTTAACCCATCTTAAAAATTCCCATTAAATTTGCAGACATGAGTAATAATGCTCCAATAAGGAATACCCTAACCCATTTATCTCCCTTACTGACAGCAATATTGCTGCCAATATATGCACCAATTGAATTTCCGACTGCAAGAGTCATACCTAAAACCCAGTCAATCTCACAATTTAAGATAAAAATCGGAAAGGAAAATAAAATATAGATAAGTATAATAAATAGTTTTATGCTATTGATCTTTACAAGGGACATACCGGTAATCAATGTTAAACAGACAATGATAATAAATCCTACCCCTGCTTGAATAAAACCTCCATAAAATCCTACTCCAAAAAAAACCAGGAGGGATACCATTAGTCGTGAAGTACTTAATTTTTCACCATTAAGAGGTTTTACAAAATGCCTTTCCGGACGGGTGATAATGATAATCAATATGATAATCATGACTATCCCGAGTATTCTTTTAAATAACTCCTCTGGAATGGAAACAGCAAATCTTGCACCTAAAAGTGAACCTAGAATTGCCGGTATAGAAAAAAGAATGCTTAATTTTGGATAGAAAACACCTTTTCGTCTAAAATTACTAACCCCAACAATTCCTTGGATAATCAAAGCAACCCGGTTGGTACCATTAGCTGCAGCTGCAGGTAATCCAAGGAAAATAAGCATGGGGAGAGTAAAAAGTGAGCCTCCACCACCAATGGTGTTCATGAAGCCTGCCATAATACCTGTTGCAAGAATTAACCCTACTTTTAATATATCCATATCTTTTCCTTATCAATATAATAGTTCAATGATTTTGTATTAATTTTTTAAGAATATACTGAAATTATAACATAGGGAGAAGGTTGAGAGATTTAAATTTAATATATTTTTTTATTTATTCGAAATACAAAAAAATATTCTAATATTTTACTTATTTTTTAAAGCAATTTTATATTCTTCGAATAAATGCTGAATGACTTCACAAACACTGGATATTTTTTCAACTCGATATGCATTGCTCCCTGCAAATGCAAATCCACGGTTAAGCATTCCTCTTTGTGCATTGGTAAGTGCCAAGGCAATGCAATATGGAGCAGTCTTATAATTACAGGTCTTTAAGCATTTCCAGGAACATTTGAATGGTTTTCTTTGACCAGCAGCGACTTCTTTTAGAAATTGATTTTTTATGGCACGACCGGGTAATCCCACAGGACTGGCAATAATAGTCAAATCATCTTTCCCGCATTTTACATATGCTTCCTTAAATTTTTCTGAAGCATCACACTCCAATGTTGCTACAAAACGTGTTGCCATCTGTACACCTTTTGCTCCCATCTGCAAATACTTATGTATATCTGCACCCGTAAAGATACCACCTGCAGCGATAATCGGAATATTTTTATTAAATTCTTTCTCGTAAGGTTTTATAGCTAAGATGACTTCAGGTAAGATTTTTTCAAGGGTAAATGCTTTATTATCAATTTGCACTTTTTTAAATCCCAGGTGTCCTCCTGCCATTGGTCCTTCAACAACAACTGCATCAGGCACATAACGATAATTCTTTTTCCAGTAATTAAAAATAATCTTTGCTGCTCGGGATGATGATACAATGGGAACAATTTTAGTCTTTTTTTTCTTTTCCAGACCTTGAACAAGGGTATCAAGACCCCTTAAAGGCAACCCGGCACCGAGAAAAACTAAATCCGCCTCTTCCTCGACGGCTACCCGGACCATATCCTCAAAATCTGTAAGAGCGACCATGATATTGACTCCGATAATCCCGTTAGTTAATTTTTTTGCCTTTCTTATTTCTTTCCTTAAACAGACTTTGTTGGCATCGTTGAAATTTCTTGCAGAATCGGATTGAAGCATACCAATTCCGGCAGTTCCAATAACACCGATACCTCCCGCATTTGCAACTGCAGATGCCAAACCGGAAAGCGATATTCCAACCGCCATACCACCCTGAATAATAGGAATACTAGCTTCCAAGTCGCCAATTTTCAATTTTTCAAATTTTTCAAAATCCATGATAACGCCTCAAATCAATTCTTTTCCAAGGCAAAGAGAATTTCTGCTTCCGCTGCAATTTCCCCGTTCACGGTTGCAAGAGCTTTACCAACACCGAAAACGCCTTTTCTTTTTGTTATTTCGGTCTCTAATTTCAACACGTCTCCGGGAACGACTTTTTTCTTAAAACGGGCTTTATTGATTCCGGCAAAATAGGCAATCTTTCCAAGATTTTCTTTCTCTTTTAACAATGCAACTGCACCAACCTGTGCCAGTGCTTCAATGATTAAAACTCCCGGCATAACTTTTTCACGGGGAAAATGACCTTGAAAAAAATATTCGTTAATTGTCACATTTTTTACTCCAACTGCTTTTTTTCCTGGAATGATATCATCAATTCTATCAACCAGCAAAAAAGGATACCGATGTGGAATAATTTGTTGAATTTCATTGATATTCATCAATAAACTATCTCCTTAATATGTTTTTATTTTATTCTTTCCATTTTCTAACTAATAAACAGGCATTTTGACCTCCAAATCCAAAAGAATTTGATAGTGCATAGTTCAAATCCTGGTTTCTTCCTTTTAAAGGAACATAATCCAAATCACACTCCGGTGCCGGTTCAGTGAGACCGATAGTCGGGGGAACAAATCCTTCCATCAATGCCTTGATGCAGGTAATAGCTTCAATCGTACCTGATGCACCAAGCATATGTCCGGTCATTGATTTGGTTGAGCTCACTGGGATATCATAGGCTTTTTTACCAAATACACTTTTAATTGCTTCGGTTTCACATCGATCATTATGCGGCGTGCTGGTGCCGTGTGCATTAATATAGGAAATCTTTTCTTTTTTAATCCCTGCACTCTCAATTGCCATCTGTATTGCTCTTGCTCCACCTTCCCCACCTGGAGCTGGTGCTGTTATATGATATGCATCACAGGTTGCACCATAACCGATGATTTCAGCATAAATCTTTGCATTTCTTTTCCTGGCATGTTCCAGAGTCTCAAGAACAATAATCCCTGCGCCTTCCCCCATTACAAATCCGTTTCTACGGGCATCAAAAGGAATAGAAGCGTTTTGTGGATCATTATTGCTCGCCAAAGCCCCCATGGATGTAAATCCTGCCAAGGCTAACGGAGTAATGGCCGCTTCCGAACCTCCTGCTAGTATTAAATCTGCCTGACCTTGCTGTAATATACGAAAAGCGCTGCCGATAGATGAAGTACCAGAAGCACAGGCGGTAATAATCGTGTCACATATCCCCTTAATTCCAAATTTTATGGCAATATTCGCTGCCGCAATATTACAGATAGCCATAGGAATAAAAAAGGGTGAAACGCGTCCAGGACCTTTTTCGATAATTTTCTTTTTTTCCTTTTCAATGCTAAGAAATCCACCAATTCCAGTACCTAAAATTATTCCCCAATCATATTTATCGTTATCTTGAGCATCATCCAAACCGGCATCATTAACCGCTTCGACTGCTGCTGCCATTCCCATTTGTGTAAACCTATCCATTCGTTTTACGGTCTTAAAATCTAAAATCTCTCTGGGGTTAAAATCTTTGACTTCGGCTGCTATTTTTATTTTAAATTCTGAAGTGTCGAATGCTTTAATAAAACCAATTCCGCATTCACCTTTTTTAATATTCTGCCAAAAGTTTTCAATATTATTACCAATAGGAGTTATTGCGCCCATACCGGTAACCACTACTTTATGTTTCAAGTATTTGTACCTCCTTACATTACCATTCCACCATCAACATGTATTACCTGTCCGGTAATATAATCTGCTTTTTCAGAAACCAGAAAATCAACCAGGTTAGCTACATCTTCAGATTCTCCAAATTTTTTCAAGGGGATTTCGCTTAACATTGTTTCTTTAATTTTTTCCGGAAGTTTTTCGGTCATAAATGTTTTTATAAATCCGGGCGCAATCGCATTAACTGTAATACCTCTTGGAGCCAACTCTTTTGCTAATGATTTGGTCAATCCTATAATTCCGGCTTTAGATGCAGCATAATTAGCTTGCCCGATATTGCCAATCAATCCGACTACCGAACTGATACTTATAATTTTACCGAATCTTTGTTTCAGCATGACTCTAGAGACGTGTTTAATACAATTGAATGTTCCTTTTAGATTGACGGATATCACGCGATCAAAATCTTCTTCCTTCATCCTGATCAACAGATTATCCCGATTGATACCGGCATTATTAACTAAAATATCTACCCGTTTAAAAACTTCCATTGCATAATCAATCAATTTTCCTGCTTCATCAAATTGGCTGATATCTCCCCTAAGCGTTACAACCTTGCCTCCTTGAGATTTTATTGATTTGGATAAATCCAGTTCTTCAGGTTCATAATGATTTAATACTAAATTCGCACCAGCTTCCCCCAGCTTTGTTGCTATAGCTTTTCCTATCCCACGGCTGGCACCGGTTACAATAGCGACTCTCCCTTTTAACATAACACACCTCCTAAAACTCTTAACGTATTTTCCAATGATTCGATGTCTTCCACATTACTAATTTTCAAGTTCCCATCAATTCTCTTTAAAAATCCACTTAACACTTTTCCCGGTCCGATTTCAATAAATGTGTCAACACCATCTTCTATCATCCTAAAAAGACATTTTGTCCAGAGTGTTGGATATATCACCTGTTTCCTTAAAAACTCTTTAATTAATCCCTTATCTTTGATGTAATCTGCAATGACATTTGTGATAACAGGAATCTTTAAATCCTGAATTTCTATTTTTTTCAATTCCCAGGAAAGTTTCTCAGCTGCCGGTAAAAGCATGGGTGTATGAAAAGGAGCGCTTACCGGAAGTTTTATAATTCTTTTTGCTCCAGTTTCTTTTGCTTTTACACAAGCTAAATCTACCGCTTTACTCTCTCCGCCAATGACGACTTGTCCAGGATAATTATAATTTGCCGGGTGTACAATGCCCGCTACACTGGCATTTCTACAGGCTTCTTGCACATATTCTTCCTTCAAACCAATAATTGCAGACATCGAACCTTTCCCTTCAGGCACTGCTTCCTGCATAAACTGTCCTCTCTTTTCTACCAATTTTACTGCAGTTGAAAAATTAAGTGCCCCTGAACACACCAATGCCGAGTACTCACCTAGACTCAATCCGGCAACAATATCCGGTTTAATGCCTTCATCTTCCATTACTCTTAAAGCAGCGATACTCATCGTAAGAATAGCCGGTTGTGTATTTTTTGTTTTATTCAAATTTACTTCCGGACCATTAAAGCAAAGTTCGCTGATCTTATAAGATAACGCATCATCCGCTTCTTTAAATACTTTTCGGCTGGATTCAAAATGGTTATATAATTCCTTCCCCATACCAACATATTGAGCTCCCTGTCCGGAAAATATAAATGCAACCTTTCCCATAAATAACTCCTTATCTACCATTTTTTATTCAGCCATTTGGCTCTTTTTCAATAGCAATCTTTCCGCTTCTAAAAATATTTCCTCAATTATTTCTTTGCAACTCTGTTCTTTTTTTACCAGACCGGCAGATTGTCCGGCCATAATTGAACCTGAATCCATATTGCCCTCTCGAACCGCCCGGTATAATGCGCCTTTACCAAGTTCTTCGTATTCATCCAAAGATGCGCTTCTTTTTTCCAATTGCTGGAAATTTCTCGTCAATTTATTTTTAATAACTCTTACCGGATGTCCGGTCGATCTTGCAGTAACAGTTGTACTGGTATCTTTTGCTAAAAGAATTTTCTGCTTATAATTTAAATGAACATTGCATTCCCGGGCAACCAAAAATCTTGTTCCCATCTGGAATCCCGATGCACCCAGCATCCAAACAGCAGCCATACCGCGCCCGTCGGCAATTCCGCCTGCTGCTACAACCGGTATTTTCACAGCATCAACGACTTGAGGCACCAATGTCATCGTTGTTAATTCACCGATATGCCCTCCGGCTTCTCCCCCTTCAGCAATCACTGCATCCACACCAGCTCTTTCCATACGAATAGCCAGAGCTACTGAGGGGACAACAGGTAAAACCGAGATATTACTTTCTTTCCACATCTTGATATATTTACCTGGATTTCCTGCACCGGTAATGATAACAGGAACATTTTCTTCAACTGCTATTCTCGCTATTTCATCGGCATTCGGATTTAATAACATAATATTCAAACCAAACGGTTTTCCGGTAAGATTTTTAGTCTTTCTTATTTCTTCTCTTACCCATTCTCCAGGCGCATAACCAGCAGCAATGACTCCGAGTGCCCCTGCGTTGGATACAGAAGAAGCGAGTTCTGCATCTGCAATCCAAGCCATTCCGCCCTGAATCAAGGGATATTTTGTTCCCATCAGTTTACATATTCTTGTTTTAAACATCTATCCATCTCCTTAAATTGTCCAATTTACCAGCACTGCTCCCCAGGTCAATCCACCCCCGAAAGCAACCATGATGATTTTATCTCCCTTGCAAAAACGTTGATTCCTATATGCTTCATCCATGGCAAGTGGCACACTTGCAGCGGAAGTATTTCCAAACTGGTCTAGATTAACAATGAATCGTTCCTTGTCCACTTTTAATTTTTGAGATACATAATCAATGATTCTAATATTGGCTTGATGTGGAATAATATAATCAATGTCATCTATCGAATAATCCGATTGTTCCAAAACCCGGTTGATACTTTTTATCATTATTCGAGTTGCAAATTTAAATATTTCTTTCCCATTCATATATATATGACTTTGATGTCTGTTATTTTCCTGATATTTTAAAAAAGGATTACATACCGGAACAGCCGGAAGGGTGAGATGTCCCTGCAGATCTCCTTGTGAACCGGTATATGTACTAATAATTCCTTCTTTTTCATCGCCTTTAAGTATTGCTGCTCCTGCTCCATCTCCAAAAAGAACACAAGTATTCCTGTCAGACCAATTGGTTACTTTTGATAAAACTTCTGCGCCGATGACTAAAATAGTCTTGCACTGTCCTGACTTGATAAACTGGTCAGCAATCTGTACGCAATAGATAAAACCGGTACAACCAGCAGATATATCAAAACTGGGAGTATCTATTAGCCCTAATTCTGCTTGGATAAGACTAGCGGTTGAAGGAGTAAAAAAATCAGGTGTAATGGTTGATAAAATAACCATGTCTATCTCTTCTTTTGTTATTGCAGCATCATGTATAGCTTTTTTTGCTGCAATTAATGCCATTTGAGAAGTATTCTCTCCCGAAGAAATTCTTCTTTGTTTAATTCCAGTGCGTGTTGTAATCCATTCATCATTAGTATCCACTATCTGTGAGAGAGTGCTGTTATTGACGATTTGCGACGGGTAATATGAACCTAAACCGATAATTTTTGAATAAAGCATGTATTTTTCCTTTAAAAACCTCCAAATAACCTAAAAATATATCGTTATTTGTTATTATTTTTTATGACCAGATACTAAGAGTATATTTTAATAGCAAGTATACATTGAGTTGGATCATTTGTCAACATCTTTGAGAAAAATTCTTTGGGAGAAATTGAAGGAAAAATATATTGGGAAGTTAAGAATGTACCCATTCTGTTTTATTCGAAACCTTCTTTAAATATTAAAAATTTCGAATATTGTTGAAACTCATATATGATTCGATTTTATTCTCGACTTTTTTCCGCTCTGAAATATAATAGACAACCATTTTCTAGTGGAAATGTTTTGAAATTCCAGCCTTCTTCTTCGAAAAAAGTTTTTAATTCATTTTCTGAATATAATTGTCCGCGAATCTTAGAATTTATCTGATTTTTTTCCGGAACAGGTACACTGCCAAGGAAAATAGCTTTATCTCCGGTTACCCTGCTGATTTCCTGAATCACTTTTATTAAATCCGGAAAAAAATTAAAAGAAAGGTGACAGATACATACATCGAATGCTTTATCATAAAAAGGAAGACTGTCTGCAGAAACCAAGTAAAATGCTGTATCTTTAAAACCGTTATTTTGAAACTTTCTGCATGCCTTCCTTAACAAACCAGACTGACATCAGTTCCAGTATAAAGATTATCATTATTTAAAAAATAAACTGCATTACCGCTTCCAGTTGCTAGTTCTAATACTTTTTTTTGATGGATTTCTTTATACCCCCGCTTTAAAATCCGATAATGCAAATGAATATCCCCATCAAATTTTCTGGGAAAAACAGCCTTTTCCATTATAAAATCGTAAAAAGTATGAATATATCTCCCATCCAGGGATAATGCATTTTTACTTCATTTCCCTCCTTAATATAATAAATGCAGCTTTTTTGAATATTTTTTACACCTTCTTTTAACATGGTACCTCCATCCCCATACAAGAAAAATAAATTTATAACAATCCTGGAATATTTTCAGTTTTAAATTTTATTCTATTCTTCACTAACCTACATCATTTTAATTCCCAAGTTTACTTAGAAATAAAGAAACCAGCTAGATATTTTCATCAAAAAACAAATCCGTTCTTCATAAAAAGCAACAAAAATGATACTAGGACTGAACCCAACACTGATACTATTATACCACCTCTATACCAGGCATAAACAAAAGAAAATCCTATCCCTAGTATTGATGCCTGGGGCATCTCTGGAATGGCAGAAAACACTCCGGGAATAATCAATGCACCTAAAGCGGTGTAAGGAATATACTGTAAAAATTTTACTAGTCTTGAAGGTAACTTTTTTTCTAATATCATGATAAAAGGAAGTAATCTTGGTATATAAGTGACTAACATCATGCTGAAAATTAGTAATAATTGACTATTCATATTTAAGCACCTCCTCTTTATTGGAAAAGATCACTCCCAAAAATGACACCAGCAGAATAGAGATAACAATACTCCAACCCTGAGGCATAGAAAAGCCGTATCGAAATAAGGTATTTGTAACTCCTGACAATATGGCTAATATTATAGCTTTGTTGTATTTCTTCGCTTCCGGGATTAAAATTGCAACAAACATTGCATACAATGCCACACCCATACTGCTTTTGACCATATCCGGTAATATTCCCCCTGCCAAATATCCCAATACGGTTCCGCTCACCCATGCAATGTAGGCTAAAAATTCCAAAGACAATATATATTTTTTCGTTATTATTCCTTTTTTAAATGATGCTACAGAAAAAACTTCATCGGTTATACCAAAAGCAATGAGAGGACTCCATCTTTTCAAATCATTTGTTATTTTTGTTGCGAGTGAGGCACCCATCAAAAAATGTCTAAAATTCAGCATTAATGTTGTAAGCACAATCTCTCCTATTCCGGCACCCAGAAACAATAAATTCAAAGCAATAAATTGACTGGCTCCTGCAAATACAAGAACAGAGAATAATACACTATCAGTCATTGATATACCTACATTTTTAGATAAAATACCAAATGCTATTGCAATGGGTACGTAACCGATAAAAATTGGTATGCCATCAATAATCCCATCATTTAATCCGTTTTTCATGTCACAGTCTCCCTTAGTAAATGAACTTCCCTAATGCTTTAAAATACGAATAATTTTTTATGATTACTTTAGCAAGTATCATATTATTTTCAATTCTAGTTGTCAATAACATCCCAATATTCCAATAAAAAAATCCATGTATTTATAAGTCTTAATGCTTTGCAACCTAAATGTATTATTGTAAATATATTACTTAAAAGGATAATCTATTCAGGATATATCCACGCAAAGATTAATTATTAACTATTGATCATCATATGCAATTATTCTACTTTCCAGAAAACTTTTTACAATAATTTACAAAACTTATTCTTTTTTCAAAAAATACTATATTTCGTGTACCCCTCAAAATTAATATTTCTATTCTGACAATGATAATAAAAAGCAAATTCTTTAATGAAATTAAAAAAATAATTAATCAATTTATTTCATATACATATCACGATTAAGTTAATGAATTAGATTTGATAGAGCTAAAAAGGGAGGATTTCGGCATGAATGAGAAAAACTGTTTTAGCTTTGATTGTGAATTTTTTTCTAACTTTTGTCTTAACATCCGGCTGAAATCAGTTTATTTTTTATCTATGCAAATTTTCACAAATTTCTTGATAAACAAAACAGGTATAATTATAACAACACCAAATATTATACCAAATTCATGTAAAAAAGTACTATTTTCTACCGGCTTTCCCTTTAGCCGATTCAGTAAAGCACTTACAGCTATGCCATACACATTTCCCATCATGATGATTTTAATAAAGGCTAAAATAGCTTCAGCTTTTTCCTCTTGATAGGTTTTCAGTACTCTCTGCCAAGCTTGTGCATCGGGAAGAGCTGCTGATTCTGCATAATGTTGCGCAAAAAATAAAGCAACAGCTTCTTCTTTGGATACATTCTCGAGATTTCCCGATAACATGTTTTTAATCTCTTCTTCCGGCATACCGGATTTCAAAGCTTCTTTGGTATGCCAATAAGAGCACAATTGACACCCATTCACTTCCGTGACTACCAGCATTATCCTCTTTTGAAATGCCTTTGATACAAGTTTTTCTTTACGTGCTTTTCTAATAATACTAAAACTGGCCATGGCATCATCAAAAAAACGATAAAATTCCTTGATGCCATAGATACGCTTATTAAATATTTGAGTCATTTCTCCATTCCTTTTCCGGGTTATCATTCCATTGCCTTTCTTTTTAAAGATAGAGGCATTTTTTCAATGGCATAGCGAAGGGCGGTCCTTGGCATATGTAGTTTATTTTCCATCACATAATTAAAAACCTCTTCCTGATGTCGGCGACTGGAGACTTTCAGCAACCATCCGTATCCTTTTTGGACCAAATCATCTTTTTCTGTGAGCAATCTATCTGCAATATCGAAGACATCTTTTAAAAAATGACCTTTGGTTGCCGGAACAATAAGAGAGACAGCTGCTGCTCTTCTCATCCAACGGTTCTCTGATTGTGTCCATTTTATTAAATTCTGAACAAACTCCGGATATTTTTCGATAAAATCCCCGATAGTATGGTTACAAAATCCATCGCATTTAGCCCAATTGTTGATATATTTTTCAATCCAGCTCTTAAAAATAAACCAATCACTTGGATCAAATCTATCTGTCATTTTAGGCAGCCAAAAGCTTACCACAAAAGCTTCCTCACAGTAATCGGAGGAAAAAAGTTCTTCACACAAATCAAATATGTCCTTCTTTTCAAGGTATTTTGCTTCTTTCCAAAAAAAATTGGCAATTTTACGAACAACTGCGGTTTTCACTCCATGACATTTCACTTCTTCCTTGAAAAAACGGTGAAAACTATCTTGAGTCTTTTCATCAATATTTTCCCTTAATAGATTTCTGATTTTTATGGTCATCGTTTTCATTAAAATTCCCCCTTACATTGTCCTATAAAATATTTTGCATAAACTTTGAATCAATGGACTTTTCATTTTTTCCATCATCCATCCTTCTGCTACCCTTTTGGTCAGAAAACCCATGGTTGGGAACGAATGCGCCAAAAACATCACACTGTGCAACCTAATTTTTTTCTGGATAACCAAAGCCCATTCATTGATCATCTCACCGGAACCATCACCCACGATAACAACACCGAAAACCCGCCCCAGGGTATTGGCAAAAACCTTAACATAGCCTTCGCAGACATTTTCTGCAATGGCAGCACCATAATTTTCATATTTTGTCATATGGGCCTTATATTTAATTCCCCTTCTTTTTAGCTCCTTTTCACAGGTACCGACAAAAGAAACCTGAGGTTCTGTAAAAACAGTCCAGGGAATCACATAGTTTCTATAGTTAAAGAATGCAAAAGGACTCACAGCATTCATGATAGCGAACATGCCTTGATGCATGGCAGCATGAGAAAACAGCATACCTCCATTGCAATCTCCAACTGCATAGATATGCTTTACGGACGTCCGATATTTGTTATCCACTTCAACTCCATTCCTACCGTATGCCACTCCAGCATTTTCGAGTTTTAATGCATCAAGCACAATCTTCCTCCCGGCAGCAACTAGTAATTTTTCTGATTTCAGGCAAATTCCATCTTCGGTATATAAAGCTATTTTTCCCTCCTCATTTTTCGCCTCGGTAATTTTCTTCGAATTGTATACTTTGATGTCCTCTTTTTTGAATATTCCTTCAAGCAAGTCTCCTATCTCTTTATCTCCACCACCGGGAACAAGAAAATCATCCATGTGCACGATTGTGCATTTCGTTCCCAGCCGGGAAAACGCCTGTGCCATTTCACAGCCAATAGCACCTCCACCAATAATGGTTAAGCTTTCGGGTATTTTTGATAGCTGAAATATATTTTTATTGGTCAAAATATCGATATCCTTAATCCCTTTGATGGGAGGAATAAGCGGTTCAGTTCCGGTAGCAATAAATATTTTTCTAGCAGTTATTGTTCTTTTCCCGACCTTCACCGTGTGTGGATCAATAAAACTGGCCTCTCCCTTCCCCAAAACAAGCTCCACTTTATCAAACATTTTAATAGTCTTTTTTTCAGAAATGAAATCTAAATATTTATTGATTTTAGGGAAAGGGTTTTTAATTTCTGGTAAATCTTCCTTAGATAACCCCATTTCTTGTAATTTTGCAATGGAATGTCTGTATTTAGCGATTCTAAGTAAAGATTTGCTGGGAATACAACCCACATTCATACACTCTCCGCCAATTTTATATTTTTCTATACCGCACACTTTTAATCCCATCTCCGCACCCATCACAGACACTGCCATACCTGCAGGACCTAAACCGATACATATTAAATCAAAATCAAATGTCATTTTATTCCCTCCTTACTTTTTTTAAACTAAAAGAACGGCAAATCCCCTGATAACAATCTGTTTCCGTTTTCCCACGCATTTGAATTGAATTTGCCGGGAGTTGATCCCATTTCATTGCCTTCCTGGTTATATAATGATGAAAAAGCCCTTTTTGTATCATGACATTAATATTAAAAAAATCTGCTTGAAAAGATTGTCGGTAGGATGAAGGTAAAACATCTTTTCCCGTGAAAAGTTTCGTTCGGGTCAAACCCATTTCAGCAAGAGATACACTTGAAGGAATCGGATGGTCAATCCATGATGCTTCTATCGTTTGAAAATCGTTCGACCGTGCTTCTATCCATTTTTTTCTTTCTTGAAAAGATTCTACATACTTATACATCTCTTCCATTTGGATTTTCCAACTTCTGTCATTCTCATACAACATGCTGAGAGCTAGTAAAAGACTAGCACAGTCAAATAAAAAGGCTTGCCTCTGCAATTTACCATTCGAAAAAGAGTGTGCCAGATTTTTTCCATCCCAAAACTTATCAATTATGCGCTCAATCACTTTTTTTGCTTCTATTGCTGGTTCGTTTTTTCCAATCAATCGCCCCATCTGCAACATGGCAATAGCAACAAGTGCATTTATTCCACAAAGTATTTTTTTATCTTTATCCGGTTGTTTTCTCCTATTTCTGATTGTTAATAATTTTTTTTCGATATCATTGATTTGACTATCATTTCTTCTCACTAGGTGAATATTGCCCTCAAAATTTCCTTCCGGATAAATAAAATAAGTTCCTGTAAATCGATTAAATTCCTCTACAGACAATAATTGCTTTAATTCTTCATATTTCCAGATGTACGTTCCGCCTTCTACGTGCTCTGTATCCGCATCGAATGCAGATATATATAACCCATCATCTTTAAAACAGGTTTCAAGACAGAGAAAGAAATCTTCTGCCATATTTTTATATTCCTTTTTGCCAAATACCTTATATGCTAAAGCATAACACCATAAACCCATCGCCTGATCGTAGAGCATCTTTTCAAAATGTGGAATATTCCACTTTTTATCCACGCAATAACGGTAGATACCGCCTTGGAGGTGGTCATGAAGCCCCCTCAACCGCATAGAATCAAGTGTGGTAATACATATGTTGCGAACTTCTTTATTGTTATTTGAACAAAGAAAGTAAAGAAGGTATAACAGTGTGGTATGGGGTGGAAATTTCTGTCCCAAGCCAAAGCCTCCGTCAGTAAAATCAAAATAACTGAGCAAATTCCGTAAAATTTTACTCTCTTCAATTATGGGAGGTGGCGGCTCAAATGCTTTAAAGGGTTTAATTTTACCTTTATGAATTCTGTAATACTCATAAACCTTTTTACATATTTCCAGAAATGAAGGCATCGTATCACTAGTATGGGCCGGAGCATAGGTGAGAGCAAAAATAGGATGGATATCGGGCGATAAAAAAACATTTAAAGGCCACCCTCCACTACCGTTCAAGGCTATAGCAAATTGCATCAAAAATTGATCGATATCCGGCCTGACTTCCCGGTCAATCTTTATGCAGATAAAATGCCCATTGAGATATTCTGCTGTTGTTTTATCGGAAAAAGCATCTGCAGCCATCACATGGCACCAATGACAGGTAGCATATCCACCTGACGCAAAAATTGGCTTTTGTTGCTGAATCACCACCTTAAGGATATCTGAAGACCATTCCTGCCACCACACCGGATTACCAGCATGCTGTCGAAGATAAGGAGAACTTGATTTATCAAGATTGTTTCTTTTTAAATCCAGCACAATCTTTTCCTTTTTAAATCACCCTATTTTGCCGACCGATGCCATATAGATAACAAATTCACTCTCTGTATCAAGTTCAAGAACATTATCAATAAATTCCTGGTCATAAGCGGCAACAGCACAGGTACCGGCACCTATTGCCTCACAGGCCAGGTAGAGATTTTGACAGACATGGCCGGCATCAAGAGCAATTACTTTATATGAAGCTTTTCCATACCGCCATTCCATTCGTTCTGGAATGGTTGTCCAAATAAAGGTCACCGCACTTTTTCCTACAAAAGTTTGACCAAAGGTTGCCCTACTAATTAATTTTTCGAGGTTTTCACATTCTACATATTCAACAAGTTGATGACTTTCCGGTAAATAATGGTAAATGGCTTTTGATAGTCCTTCCACCCGAAAAATCGCGACATAGGATTCCAATGCATGCCTACATCCCGCAGAAGGAACTGTTCGAAAATTATACTTGACTGCTCTCTTGTCTCTCATTCCCTGAGTTGCCCAGAGAAGAAAAGACAATTCCTCCAAATTTAAAGTTTCTTTCGAGTAGTGTCGTCTTGATTTTCTTGAAGCAATTGCTTTTTCAACACTCACTTTATGAATTGTTTTCCATTCCCCCGGTTTGATAAGGTCTATTTTTATTGCAATTGGTTTAGAAGATTTTTGTACAGGGGGTGGTTCAATACCTCTACTCTGAGCAGTTAAAGAAAAATCAACTTTCTTTCGGATGCTATCTTTTAGAAAATCTCTATAATAATCAATCATTAAAACCTCCTAAAATGAAGGTAAAGTCCTAAATCGAAAATTTTAGTTATATCAATATTTATTATTATACTACATCCTAACCTAAACCATTGTAAACCACTATTTGCGAATATTTTGAAAATATGAACTCCTACTGGTAAAATAACCTGGAATCTGAATTGAGGGTTTTATTTTGCAAGAATATGGTTAAACAAATCATTTCCTTTATTTGTTCATAGAAAAACTCGTTCATGTTTTCTAACCAACCAGTAATAACTATACTATACCAGAAAAATCGCTTATACCTTCAATGGCTTCAGTAAGATACGCCCCTCTCATTATAACCATTATTTTAATCGTGTAATACAGATAGAGGATTTTTTAATTCTTTTTCCGTATTTTTAATATATCATAGACTCTGAAAAGATTTGTACAGGAGGTAATTATGATTTACCTGGTTTACTTGTCAAAAATCATCGGCATCGGTGCGATTGTTATTATCTCATGGGGTGCGCTATTGACTTTTTTTCGATTTGTCTTGCTGGAAATAAAACGTTTAAAAGGAAGGAAAACCTATCGGGAAAAAATAGTTTTAAGGCATCAATTCGGCTCTTATCTGCTTCTTGGGCTGGAATTTCTAATAGCTGCAGATGCTATCCTCACGATTACTTATCCTACTTTGGAAGAGATTGGAATTTTGGCCAGTATTGTCGTTATTAGAACAGTTATTAGTTATTTTTTAGATAAAGAAATGGCTTATTCGGAAAATAAAAAGTGTGAGGATGAAACATAAAAAGGAAAGCACTTTTCCGACTTAGAACTTTCCTTTTTTATTAATTTATATACGTTTAAAAAAAGATGATATAAAATAATCGATCTAATTGAGAATTTCAAAAAATTTCTATAAACGTAATTTTTTTTATTTAGAGAAGTGTCATCATTTATTTTTTATTTAAGAATGACATTTTAAAATATTGTGAAATATTTTCACGATAAGTTCAATAATTCATTTTTATTCCAACAGTAAAATTATTCTGATTGATTCGCTGGTGTCGGATATTTAATAGCTGTGGATTTGTCAAATGTTGAAAGAAAAACATTTTTTGTTAATTTAAGGCAATGTTTCGGACAAATATCTTCACAGAATGCACAAAAACAGCATTTCCCCAAATCAATTTTTGGGTATTTTTTAGGATATTTTTCCTTAAATTCCTCTGCTAACTCAACCATTTCGATTGCCCGGTCAGGACATACTTTCGCGCAAAGTCCACATCCTATGCAATTATCGATATCATAGGCATGCTCACCCCTATAATTTTCAGGAATAGGAATCGATTCAAATGGAAATTGTACAGTGATTGGTTTTTTAAATAAATTTTTAATAATATCTGGTAGTATTGATAAGTTCATTTTTACCTATCCATATCAGCCGGACATACATTCAGGCTCCAGTATATCGCCGGTATATCCGCAATATGTGCTCCTTTCAATAAAAATTCGAGAACGGGTATCATATGCAGAAAGTCAGGTCCTCTAACTTTTGTTCTGTAAGGCTTTTCAGTTCCGTTACTCACCATGTAAATTGCTGCTTCGCCTCTTGCAACTTCATTTCTTACATATACTTCCCCTTCGGGCAGTTTCTTTGCTAATTTAATTTTCTTTAAAGATGGAGTAATGTAGTCTCCGCCGGGTAATTGTTTTAATGCTTGTTTGATGATTTTTATAGATTCTATCATCTCATCAATACCAAGATAATATCTGGCATAGGCATCCCCTTCCAGTCGAACCGGAATATCGAAATCAAAGCGGTCATAGACCTCATAAGGTTCCTCTATTCTTACATCAGACCTCATCCCGGATGCTCTCAAAACCGGACCGGTTGCTCCCAACCTGATAGCATCTTCGAGCTTTAATATACCAATACCTTTTGTCCTTGCTTCTAATACAGGGTTTCCCTTTTCTTCAAAATCAATCATCTCATTTATTTTATCCAGAACTTTTAATATTTTTTCTTCAGTACCTTCCGGCAAATCTCTTCTTACCCCTCCGGGGCATATGTAGCCTGCAGGATATACCCTACCACCGGTAATCATCTCAAACAAATCCAATACGTAATCCCTGTAACCGAAAGCAATTTTAAATCCAGTATCAAAGCCGGTTGCAATGGAAAATACGCCATACCAGATAATGTGAGATTGAATCCTGGAAAGTTCTGCCATGATAACTCTTATATATTTCGCCCGTTCCGGAACGTCATTTCCCATCAACTCATCAACAGCCTCTGCATGGACCAAATTCCAACCTAACGGCTCAAGAACACATAACCTGTCTGATAACATACTGTTTTGAATGGGTATTCTATATTCCATGAGTTTTTCGAATCCTCTGTGAAGATATCCCGGGTCCGCTTTGGCAGATTCAATCCGCTCTCCATGCAATTTCAGTTTGACTCCGAAATTTCCCGAACCTGGATGGGTAGGACCAAAATAAAAGTCATATCCATCAATATCTGGTGTAGAGGTGAATAAATTCTCTATTGTATTATTTTGTTTTATCATAATATCCCTGCTCTCTTAAATTTTTCGGATCAAAAACTTCCTTTTGTAAATATTCTCTCCAATCAAAATCCTTTCTAAAAGGAGGTGGTCCTTCCCAGTCTTCCAAGAATAACTGAGATAAATCCGGATTTCCATGAAATTTAACACCGAATAATTCATGAAGTTCCCGTTCATGAATCTGGGCATTATTACTCCAGATGGGCACCACAGAGTCAATTAACGGATTATCTCTATCTATCTTTGTTTTTACGGTCAATAGTATCTTTTCGTTATATGACCATAAATGGTAAGTAATTTCATAGCAATCTTCTTCCGGCCAGTCTGTCACTGAAATTGCTGAAAGATGAACAAAGCCTTCACTCTTAAGCCATTGGCATATTTTAACCAATCGTTCACTTTCAATTGTGATCCAAATTCTTCTTTCTCTCTGGACCACCCCATCTACCCGAAAAGTTGATTTTATTTTTTCCAGTATTTTATTCTCAATTGTTTCCATACTATTGTAACTCCTTTACATGTGTGAAAATTTTATCACAAGCTTCAAAGACTGCTTCGGGTCTGGGAGGACATCCCGGGATATACATGGTTACCGGCAGGTAATCTTCCAATCTTTTTATGGTATTGTATGAATCCCAATAGACACCACCGGTCATTGTACATGCACCCAAAGCAAGGACTACTCTAGGTTCAGCCATCTGCTGATATATTAGTTGTGCTCTTTTTACCGATTTTAATGTTTGATATCCCGCTATAAAAAGCACATCTGCGTGTCGTGGAGTCCCTGTAATAATCATTCCAAACCGTTCCATATCCCACCTTGAACCAACAACAGGAACCAATTCAGCAAATCCACAGGAATTGAACCAGTTAAAAACCCAGATAGACTTGATTAATTTCCTCATTACTGTAGCTTTCTTAGATCTTTTTACCATTCTTTTTACCGCCATTTTTATATAATTATGTTTTATTCAATATACTTATTTCCGTTTATCTTATTAATGGAAAGACTTTATTGTATAAAACATTAACCGACTAAATCCATTTTTAATAAAATATTTTATCTTTTTATTCAAATAATTTTTTAATTTATAATCTTACTGCATTTTTTCTACAAGTAAATGGAGTTTCTCTAATGTTTTTTCAATCACTATTCTTTCTTTATTAAAATGTTTAATCATTCTATTAAGGCACTTTTCTTTTTCGTTCAAATCACCCAAATATTTAACGCAATCATTCATGTACCCCTGAGTTTTTATTACATTCAAATTCACCTCATTGGGAATTTTTTCACTATCATGTCTTACTGCATTTTCGGGGCATACAGTATGGCAGGTACCGCAGCGAATGCATCCTTCCATATTAATTTCCCCTTTTCCCTCATTCATTACAATTGTATTGACCGGACATGCTTCTACACATAATCCACAACCGATACAATTAATCTTCTTAATCCATGGCATGATGTATACTCCTTTTATTAATATATATTATTATTACAATATTCTACTTATTCTTTTAGAAGTTACGTTACGGTTTCTAGGTAAATAAAAATAGATTCCTGTTACTCAGACTTTGCATGACTGGAAAGGAATTGAAAGAAGTCAGGAAAAGGAATCAATAACAAGAGCTATGGACAGTGGAATCATTGAATGGAGCTAACATGTTCATTTTCAATAAATCTCTTAGTTCCTTTAACAAGGTATGTAGTATGATTCTTATTACGAATATTTCTTTCCCTCAATTATCTTTATAGAAATTTCCTTCATCTCTTTCATAATTTTCTGCATTTTCCTATAATTGCTTGTGCATTCCATGCATTGTTCTGCTTGTTTGTCGGTTAAAGAACGTGTAATTGTTTTACCCTTTTCTTTTCTTGTCCAAATATAGTAGGGTCCATGTAATTTCTGTTGGTCTTCTTTGCATCCGCAATTTGGTTTTCCGCATTTCCGTTGTTGAGAAATAACACTACCGCTACATATGTACCCGATTTGCAACAATTGTTGTTGAAGTTCTTGATATTTTTTTTCCAATTCGTTAGACAAGACGGTAAAAATCCTCCTTCTTTAAGTATATTTTACTTAAAGAAACCAGATATATTATAAAGCAAATGTATCTGTCTGTCAAAAGATTATTGGCACGAAAGATAGTGATTTGCGTAGCTCGAACAGGTTATCATGTGTTAAATCCGGACTATTAAAATTACGATTTTTTAAAATTCTCTGTTTCCTTAATTCTTGGTTTTCGATTCAGCAATAAATATCCTGAGAGGGAAACACCACAACCTGTTCCCATGAAAAACATGAATAATTTGGAAGCAAGCGATGCATCCGGGAAAAGCATAAATGATATTCCGAAAGCAAAAACTGCCAATATAAAGGCTTGAATAATGCTATGTTTTTTAATTCTTTTTATCATAGTAGTCCCTTTCTTTCCGAATTAAACGAGTTTATTATTCCTAATTAATTGTGAAATAATTATCTTTTCGAAAATCCATATGCATTTCGTATTGGATTGCCATAGATAAATGAATTTTTTCAGGAAGAAAAATCAATACTATACTGGATCTTTTCCTTTATTTTGGGGATCTCTATTACGATTTTTTCCCTTAAGGAGCTTTTTTCAGCGTGTATATCCGTCGGTCGAAAAGTTTCACATGTTTCAAAAAAATCATGTGAAATAGGTAAAAAATGTATTTTTTGTAACTTGAATATTGAATGTTGCCTTAATTCATTCTCTAAAGCCTCTACTTTTTTTCTATTTTTCACCGACAGATGGTGATATTCTTTTTTTCTTTCATCATCTTTGGATAAATACGAAACGGTTCCGCTAGCGATAATGACACCCATGACATTCGTTTTTGTTAGAGTATTAGTAATCAGTGAAGCATCTGATAGAATGATTTTTTCATTACCGGTATTTTGGATATAAGACTTGAATATAAGAGGAATATTCATAAAGAAAGGAAATTGGTCTTGTGCTAAAACCGTTTCCGGCATTTTTAAAAAACCTGATAGCATTTTTTCACATAAATAATTAAAGTAAGCTTCCACCCATTCCATCTGTCTCCAGTGAAGGTAATTATTAAGGACATGATTAAATTCTTCCGAAGCATTATTTGGTATACTTTCTTGACTATTTGTTTTTTCTTGATTTCCCTTTATATTTTTTACGGAAAAATCAGGCGAGAGGTCATGTATACCGTCAAAAAAAGTTGTTCCACAAATATCTTTATGTGTTGGCACGATTCGAGGCAGGTATTTTTCACATAAATATTGAAAATAAAAATCAAGCCATTCAGTTTGTTTCCATTTGGGGTAACTCTCATTGGAAAGCATTAAAACAGCTTCCTGTGCATTCCATAGTGTCGGAATTTTTTTTAATTTGATTTCCATTTTTTCTGATAAATCCATAAAATCCATATCATTACCTTCTTTATATGAAAAATCTATATTCATCATAATTCCAATGACATTTATATTTTTACAGCATCATCCCGGGTTTGATATACATATTTTTTAATTATCATTTTTTGTTACTTTTGCTTGCTTTTGTCTTATCCGCCATCTGGTTTAAATTAATTAATCATCACTTATCCGCGTGCTATATTATTATTATTTATATTCAATGAAAAAATCCTGAAACCCTTCTTTTTGTCTAATATATCCTAAAATAGAATGGACAACACTTTTAATACTGATTTCTTAGATGAAATTCAATAAAAGAAAAACAAAGAAAATTCTCTTTCAATGTTAATCTAAAATCTTTATTATCGGAAGCTCAAATGTATAGATACTGAATTCTCTGTGATTTACTAAAATAATTACGGCAAGGCTTACATTTCCTGCGACAGGACTGCTATTGACCATAATTGCATTAAATACTTCCCAGATCTATAAAACAGTTACTCTGATATCAATCACCTGAGGCTCAGCCGAATAATCAAGATTTATAGTCATTGTGAATATAGGATAACAACTCGTCAAGAATAAGGTAATTCATTTTAGATTTATCGTATAAAAATATTTTCTTCTCGTTTTTTTTACTTTCATAATTTTCCTAGAGAGAATAATCCAGAAATAATTCATAGTTATTCTCCAGGAATAATAGTGTGAAATTAAACGTAGATTATTTTTAGTTTTAAAATGATATAATCAATACATTAGCAGTAACTTTAATAAAAAAACATGTATAAAACTCCTAATTATCTTTGACAACGGAATACTATAGAGCATATTTTTTATAATGATTCACATTTTTTAAAATTATCCAACTCTACGAAAAAATTACTCAAGTAAAAGACTTTTCGTAAGATATCTAAAGATTTAATAGGAACGTGCTGATTAGATGAAATTTGAGATTTCATCAAGATAAGATTTATTCATAGATTAAAATACTAAAAAAGTTTAAGTTCATAAGCCAAGAATATAGTAGTTTCCTTAAATCCCAATCTTTTATATAACCGGAAAGCGGCTCGATTGTCTATACTTACAGAAATTATAATCTTTCTTATCTTCTTAATTTTAAAACTATCTTCAATTGCATGATGAAGAAGAATGGTTCCAATTCTAATATTTCTTGCGGCTGGCATTACATTTACAAAACATATATCTGTAAATCCATCTGCTTTGAAATCTTCATAGTAAACATAACCAACGACTTTCGCATTCAATACAGCTATAGTTAAGTGTCGTTGATCATTTAAATTTTTCACCATATCATCTGCACTGAAATAGGCTCCCAGGGGATGAATCTTTTGGATGGTATTAAAATCTGATTTAAGATAATCCCGTATTTCAACTTTAGAGAAATCGGTGTAAATTAATTCATATCTTTTTGGTTGCCATTCATGTAATTTTAGTTCCATTGTCCTCTCGGCATTGTATTGTTTAAACTCATGTATCTCAAAAAATCCCTTAAGAAAAATATTTTTACGTGTGAATGCAACTCGGAGTTTTATATTTTTCAAGGATTTATATTTTTCAAGGATTTTTTCAAATAATCTTTCAGATATTTCCTCTCGTTCCTGTTCTATATTTGTTACAAAAGGTCCAACCAACCGAACAGTATTTGGATCAGAAAAGAAAGAGCCTAAAAATCCACGGATTTCACCAGAATTGTCTTTGACAAATTGAAAAAAGGAATGTTTTTGTTGTCTTAAATACTCTTTTAATTGAATTTGAATTTCTTCAATCGAAATGGCAAAATTTCCAACCAAAGAATTTTCATCAGCTTGATATTTTGAAATGAAATTTGACATTTTAATGATGTTATTAGAGGAATAGTTTTTTGGATTTAAAAATAAATATCTTTTTTTCATAGTTTTCCTATAAAAAGAAATCATTTTTTTTTAAGATTTTTCTTGCCAATTACGCATGATAATTATACAATAAACATCTTTGATACACCACCTATATCAGGTTTTTTGGCAAGGTAAACTTTTCCCCGGTATAGAATAATATAAAAAATACTTCTGAAAGGAAACATTTAATGACTTCATAGGGTTGATGATGATATCATCGAATATTCAATTAGCAAAAGAGATGCGGTAACAGATTACACCAGCTGAAGCACAACGTCCCCTATTGTGCAACAAAATATAACCCATTACCGCAAATAATTTTTTTAAAACGACATCTATTTTAATAATTTAAAAAATCTTCAAATTCCTTTTTGCACGGAAAAAATCAAATAATTTCTCAAAATATTCATGAAGTACATATTGCTTATAAAGATCCTATTAATAGTCATAAATATAATTTTACTGAAAGTGAATATTGAGCGGGAAAAATACCGAAACTAATATAAGTAACGTTATGTTTTTATAGTAAAAATACAATAGTGTAAACAGTTCCTGAAGTTAGAACAATTACGTATTAGAATCTCATATTTTTCAATAATTGTCAATAAAAAATCCTCCTATGTCATTTAAAAATCAAAAGTGCACCATTTTTTAATAATTTAAAAATCAAAAGTGCACTAAACCTAAAATGGTAAAAAAGATGTAATCTAGAAC